>OGRY01000186.1_pt1 | contig 54207 bp, 87 predicted proteins | sample 1553551 | NCBI WGS metagenome assembly OGRY01 (sample SAMEA2580101, study PRJEB22360) | human gut metagenome | biome: human gut; feature: human-associated habitat; material: faeces | place: Denmark | collected 2008/2010
TCACCACTTGTTGCTACTTGGCTATAATTACCACTTGTTGCTACTTTGCTATAATAACCACTTGTTGCTACTTTGCTAGAATCACCACTTGTTGCTACTTGGCTATAATTACCACTTGTTGCTACTTTGCTATAATAACCACTTGTTGCTACTTTGCTAGAATCACCACTTGTTGCTACTTGGCTATAATTACCACTTGTTGCTACTTTGCTATAATTACCACTTGCTGCTACTTTGCTAGAAACACCACTTGTTGCTACTTGGCTAGCATCACCACTTGTTGCTACTTGGCTAGCATCACCACTTGCTGCGGTCGTATCAACTTGTGTTTTCATATAATCAAAACTTAATTTTATAAAATTCCCTAAAGATAGTTCACTTTTCAATTTAATAGTTTTGCAGACTCTTTTGGTGTCTTCTTTGTTTGTTTCATCACTCACATCAGAACATTCTACTTCAAAGAAACGACCGTCCGTTATATTATAATAATTCAACACATCCATAGGATTTTCACAAAAATGGAAACCTCTCTCACATAGGATGGCGGTATCTTCTTTATATGTTTTCCCTAGTTCGTATCTAAAATCACGACAACACATGTTTTTGTCAGTTGCCTTATAACCTATTATCTTCTTTTTTCTCATATTACTTATTCCTTTCTTTATATAGTTCAAAATTATAATCTTCCATAACTTTGTAAGGTATTCCTAAATTTTTATTAAACAACGCCATTGACCTTTTCGACAATATTCTAAAAGGTTTAGTTGTATCAAAAAATTCAATAATCATTGCATACCCCACACCTGCTTTTTTTGCAAAAGCACGAAGAGATATACCATATTCTCTTTGTTTTTTAACCATCAATTTATAATATTCAGTATTCTCCATAATTCTCCTCATTTGACTAATTTTAAATTTTGTGATATAATAACTAAGTTAGATTATATCTTCATAATCTAATTATCTCGTTTGGTACTCATTTTTGAGTACTTTTTTTTTATTCACCCAATTTTATAAATATGCAACTTCCACGGTCTTTAGAAAAAACTCTTTTCACCTTTTCTTTTACAATTCTTTCAGGAAGTGGCTCTTCAATAACTGTATTATTAAAATGTTTTGCAAGTATAAATATTTCTTCTTCATCTAACCTTGTTTTATAATAAACATCATTTATATATTGAAATAATTGATTATCTCTATCGCCTTTAAAAACTTTTAAAGGTTTAACATAATCTTTTATTTCTTTTTTTGTACTTGTGTTATTTAAAATAAACTCTTTTAACTTTCTAGGCATTTCTTGTATTTCATCAACACTTCTTAAAAAAGTATATTCTTTTCCATTTATAACACTAGGTTCGACAACTATGTACCCTTTTGTTCTAATATCAATATTAGGGTAATTTTCAAAAGAGTTGCTACTATTTAAAACTTGATTGAGTTCCACATCACTTTTATAGATTAAATGTAACCCACCACTTGCAGTTTTTTGAATAAGTGTTTTTGTTATATCAATGTCCAAATCATACATAAGTCTAGCAAGACTATCTTTCCCACATTGACCCTCTTTGCAATCAACATCTAATATAAACAAGTTATTTGGTTCGGCTGGTAAACCCCAATTATAATTGTGATTATTTTCATACCAATATAATACTTGCATATATTCACTTGAACAGTCATTTAACCAATTGTTCATCACAGGTGTTTTCCCATTTTCTATAACAGGAAATATTTTAAATTTATCAACAAAAGTTTTTTCTATATAATTCCATTTATTCATTTTCTTTACTTAGTTCTTCAAGTCTTTTTTCAGTTGCATATTCATCTTCCATAGCCCACTCAAGTTCTTCTTTTGTTGGGTGTTTCATTTTTTCCCAGTCTTCCCAGTCTTTGTAGCACTCAGGGCAAAATTCTTGACCGTCATCTGTTTTCTTCAAGTCTTCCCACCAAAATTTTTCGTGACAACTGTCACAAAACTTATAATTGTTTTCATCTTCTAACATATTGTTCATTTGACTATCTCCTTTCTAATGTAATTAAATAATAACATATCATAACAAATAAGTCAATACTTTTTAATAAAAAACATCATTATATATATGATGTTTATAATAAGTTTTTTAATATTGATTCAAGTACGTTCACAACTATGGAATTTCCCCTTGTTTATATAATTGACTATTTGAGTTCACTTTACATGCTTTCTCAAAATCGGCATCATCAAAACCCATAAGCCGCCAACATTCTTTTGGAGTTAATCTTCTTATTCTTAAATTCCATTCTGTAACATTGTTTACGTTCAATAATGGTTGACCGGAGCAATCGGATGAACCTACTTTACAAGTTAAACATGGTGATAAATCTTTGTCTTTTCTAAAACGAACACCCTCATCATAACAAAAATCAAATACTTCAACTACTTTTGGGTCTTTATAATCCCTCGCACACAATGTATCACAGTAGTCTTTCTCTTGAATTCTTCTTTTGTTTTGATTATAATTGCTATTTTTTATCCTATTTATTTGTTTTTCACTTAAATAATATTTTTCATCAACTTCATTTTCTAACATATCTTTAAGTTTTAATTTAAGTGGTTGTTTTTCTGGAAATACAAATCCTTTATCAATATCTTTTCTAATACTAACAGTAAATACTCTTTCACGATTTTGTGGTATTCCATAATCTTTAGCATTTAATATCTGATAATAATTATTATACCCTAATTGTTCCATAGTTTTCAAATACGCATCGAAATTATGTTTATGTTTTTTACTCAACAAGTTTTTCACGTTTTCCCAAATGACATACTTTGGTTGTAATTTTTCAACTATTCTTATTGTTTCATACATAAGACTTGACCTTGTACCACTATTTTTATTGCCTCCTGCTTGTTTTCCTGCAATTGAGAAATCTTGACAAGGGCTACCATGCATTATTAAATCAACATATATATCTTTATTCCACATTGTTATATCTTGCGGGTCAAAATTTGTTCCGTGTATCGCATTAAAACTTTTTGTTGCGTATTTATCTATCTCTACATAATCAGTTATTTCATAATCTATTCCTAAATTTTCAAGTGCTTTACTACATGCACCAATTCCACCAAACAACTCCAACACTCGTAATTTTGTCATTCTAATTCTTCTCTCCTATATAAGTTTATTTTGCCATCATGGGTTATATCGTTATTTTCTTTTACCCAATATTTTTGTCTACCATATTCTTCAAATAAAACAGGATTTACACACCTTTTCCATTCGGGGAATTTCCTCATCATAATACTTATTTCACGACTGACACGACCGTCATAGTTCTTTTTCAAATCATTGTAACAATTTGAAAACAATTCCAAACCACAAACTTTGTCACCATAACTTTTCTCATTAAGATAATCAGTGATTTTCCCTAAAATAGGGTCGTCATCTGTTGCCAAAAGTTGTTTTTGTTCAACTAGACCATCATATTCAGCTGGTATATTCAAATACGTTTTTCCATTATTATACAAAAATAAAGCCTCTCTCCAACACTCGAGAATATAGTTTTTAACCTCATCTTTATGTCGCCAAAGTTCACCTTTGGACAAATGGAGTTCAATAGGTAAATATCGTCTGTTACCTGTTTTATCAACTAAAAATTGAAAATCGTTTGTTGTACCAATAAATATACACTGTCTAGGTATTGATATGCTATTCCTTGCATAAGCTGGTCGGTAATTATCAACGAGTCTTGTTAAATAGCTTTTTAAAGATTCGACTTCTTTTGCTCTAATCATTGCCAAAAGTTCGGCAAACTCGCAAATCCAACCTCCCTCTATCGCTTCAATGCCTTTGCTACCGTCAACAGTTGTAACTTCACGATACCATTTTGTAGAAAGTGCTAACCAGTCAACAATAGAACTTTTACCAATTCCTTGTCCACCCATAAAAATAGGCATATAGTCAAATTTACAACCTGGTTGATATAAACGTGATATACCACCATAAAAAATCATGCGTGATACTTCTCTTGCGTAATCATCATCATCCGCACAACAAATATCTATCAAAAATCTATCAATTCTAGGTCGACCATCCCACTCTTCACTTTCTATTAAATCTTTAATAGGGTGATATCCTACATCATCTCGTAAAAGGTCTTTTGCAAAATAGTATTTTTGAATATTACTAAATTTATACTCTTTCTCGATATATTGTAACACTTTGCTATCGTGATAATCTTCCCAATTTTGAACTCTTCCATTTTCTATATATTCAAACTTATTAGACATTTGGTTATATTTAATTTTACTTCTAAGGTTTTCATCTTTAGATAATACTTGATAATAATTATCAATACTACCCTCTATTTCACCTTGCTTATTAACTTCAAGTGCAATATAAATGTCTTTTTTTGTAAGTTCATTTTGGCCTTTTTTATAAAGTTGGACACTTTTTTTGACTTTTGTTAAAATTGAGAGTTCACTAGCTCTTTTTAATATCTCGTTTAATACTTCTTCTAATTCATTGCCTTTATAATTGGCAAAAACACTGGAGATAAAATTTTTGTTAAGCAATTCTTCTTTTTCTAAATCTTTTATTTCTTTTTCATCCAAAATTATCATCTCCCATTGGTTTAAATTCAGGGGCATTTCTTAAATCTAATTGATTCACTTCTTGTTTGCACACATAACACCATAATTTTTTACGGTGTCCTTTCTCTCTAATTCTTTTTGCATAAATTTGTTGTATTGTTCCACAAAGTGGGCACTGTATGTACCTTATGTTAAATATTCTACCATCTTTGCATCTCATTTTCAATAACGAACCTTTCAACAGTCATATATAGTTATTTCCTCTATCATTTTTTTAACTTTATATTCACAATAACTGTCTTTTTCAACAAGTTTATTACGCACTTTGTATACTTCTTCTAAATTGTCAAATTTATCCGCTAATAAAAAACTAGGGGTTAGATTATCTGCAAAATCAACATAATATGTATCAACCATGATGACATAGTATTCTTTCTTTTGTAATAACATACTAGCCTTTATCTCCTTTCTATTGTAATTTCAATATACTATATTTCTACTATTTTGTCAATTAAAAAGAGGAAGTTTTTATATCTTCCCCCTTTTTTTAGTTTATATTGTTTTGTGATATTTTACTTTATGTTTTAATGTTTTTTTATTTATTACTTGACTAAGCAATAACATTGTTTCTAAATACAAATGTTTATATTTATCTTTACTATTTTTTAATTCTTTGCATTGATTCTTATAATAGCTACGTTCCTTTTTGAGTTTATTTTCCCTTTCTATCGGTGTTTCCTTTATCTTGTACAAGCTTTATCTCCTTTTCAAGTTTATTTACTTTTGATATTGTTTTTCCAAGTTCTCGTGTCAATGACATTACTATGTTTTCTAAATCATCAAATCTTTTTCTTTTTATAAACATTTTTTAAGCCTCTTAACCTCTTCAAATTTTATGTCACTATAAGGAAATGCATATCTTACTAATTTCATAATAACATTTTGATTTTTCATACCCATGAAAAATGATATTGTTTTATTGTTTATCTTTACGGTTATCTTTGTCATCTTCTTCTCCTAATTGAAAAATGCACATAAATGTTATTGCAAAAATAGAATGAAATATACCACTAACCAACCAAATAATTGCTTCCATATTATTTACCTCTATGATATATAGATACATCAATTGCTTTTTCAAATAAACGTGCAGGTAGCCATTGCGAACAACCATCTAACAAAACTGTACCATCTGATAAATCAAAACCTCGTATTGTGAAGATTCGCTCACAATTAACTTTTGCATGTCCTAAGATGCTATATAAACTAGGACTATAAGTTATAAATTCTCCCAAGTTGGTGTCTTTTTTCAATTTAACTTTTTCACATAATTTAAACGGAATATTTGATTCTTCCTTTTTCTCAAATCTTTTTCTATCATTATACAACATATTTTCAATTCTGTGATGAGCATGAATAATCTTCTAATATATCATCAAAATTTTGTTCACGTGTTTCATCTTCTTCATCCTCTTCAATAGATAAAGACTCATAATAATCGTGTAGTTCTTTAAATTCATCTGATGTTGCACCAAAAATCTCAAAGTAACGCCAAGGATAGCATATATCAACGGTAAAATAAGTTCCATTATAAATAGTTTTCATGGAATCACCTACCAAATTTCTAGTCGAAAAACATCCACAGTCGGCATTATTAAAATTATCTTTTATAACTTCTTTAACCTTTTCAAATTCAATTTTTCTTAAACTTTTATCATTTTCCATTATTCTTTATCTCCTTTATTCTATTTTTTGCAATGTCAAAATAATTTTTGTTGTGAATCAATATTTGCTAACATTTTTTCTTTGGCATCTTTTACAAAATTCTTTTTAATTTCAAAACCATAACAACTACGGTTCAATTCTGCACAAGCGCGTAATGTGCTTCCACTTCCTGCCACAGGGTCAATTACAACATCATATTCATCAGTAAAAATTTCAATTAGTCTTTTTAGTAAATTAACAGGTTTTTGGGTAGGGTGTATTTTGGGTATATCTTTCCCATCCTTTCGCCATTCAAAATAGTTAAAAATCATGTGATTCTTTCCAAATTCATCTATATTATTAAACTTTGGCAATTTATTTCTATATAACACAACCGCATATTCACAAGCATTTACTATTTTCATATTAGCTTTTAAAACTTGTGGAGAATAATTTTTTATAAAAATCAAAGGATAGTATTTTGTTAAACCATGTTTTTTCCCCTCTTCAATTACAATTGGTATTTGTTCAAAAGCACAAAAGATAATCATAGCAGGAGCACCGCTACTTTTCCCTTTCTCGCCACCTTTTTTTGGTTCTTTTTTTAAATATCTTGTACAAAAATCAAAAAAGTTATTTATATGAAAATCATTATCAGTATCAAAAAAACACTTATTAGCAAGTTTACTTTCTCCATTTTTAAAATCACCACCATTATACCATTGTGGGTTACTAGCATAAGCGTTTGTACCTAAATTGTATGGAATATCTGCTATAATAAGTTGAGCATGTGGTATACCATATATCGTTTGGCATTTTCAAAATGGTCATTAAATAACTCAATTTTGCACTTTTTTAACTTTGTAAAATCTTTTACCTCATCAGTCATTTTCAATTCTCCTTTTCATACATTTTTGATTAAAACATTTTTTACAACAGTGTCGGTATACTATTTTATTTTTGTTTTTTCCATTTTTTGGAAAATAACTTATATCATATATTTTATTACATACACGACATTGCCTTTTATTTTCTAATTCTAGTTTTTTATCAAGTTCGTTTTTATTACTATCTTGAAAAAATAACATTAAATCGGAGTATGTTTTGTTTTTTTCATGTTCATACTCTAAATCTTCCAAATATTCTAAATAACACTCACTACAATAGAAGTCATTATTATCGGCTAAAATTAAATCTTTTTTAAAAAATTCTTCTTTGCAATTATCACATTTTAACTTTATCATCTTTGACCTATTTATTTACTTTCTAATCAACTTTTTAACTTTTGGTAATTGATTTTGAATACTTAAATTTTGAATTTCAAAACCTTTATTATTTGGGTAACTAATATATACCTCTTCTGCTATTTCTCCATAATCTTTTTCACTTTGATATATAATGTTTTCTTTTTCCATAAAAACTGTTACTTTTTTCAAAATTATTTCTCCTTTTTAATTTCTTTTAAAACATTCCTCATGTGTTCTTCAACAAGTGAACTAACTGTTCGTCCTATACAAAGTGCATATGTTTGAAATTCTTTGTATATAGTGTCATCTATTGTTAAAGACTTTCTCTGTTTTATTCTACTCATATATTCCTCCTAACTATAATTATATTCTACACTACTATACATACAAAGTCAATACCTAAAATAAAAAAAAAGAAAGATTTTATCTTTCTTCATTATAAAATTTATCACGTAATGTTATTATATCTTCGTTAAGAGTTTCTTCATCTTGCTTTTTTAACCACGCATAGAAATAATTAGATGTGGCATTATATAAACTAGACAATTTTAGTGTACGTTTATGAACTACTTTTTCTTTTACACTTCTCATAAACTTCCAAAACTTATAATATGGAAACTTTAACTTGGTCATAAAACCATTACTTTCAATTACTACTCCCTCTATATCTTCGTGCGACATATTGTCTTCGTCAGTATTTTCTAAATACCATTTATAAAAATCTCTTTTATTGTTAAATTGTTTGTAAATATGTTTACATTCACAATTAAATAATTTTGAAAGTTCAACTAATTTTTCGTATGGTTCTCTTCTAAATTCAATATCGTTGTATATTACATCTAAAAGTACTAGTTTGGATTTCTCGTATTTTATTATATGTGGGTCATGCTCAATATCAATTACTTCAAACACTAACGATACATTATTCTCTTTTAAATATTTTGTAATTTCTTCTTTATTTATGTTACTTCTTTCAAAAAGATTTTTAAAATATTCGCTAAATTCACTTTTATTTGATGATTTACTAGCAAAAAATAATTCATCATTTACAAAAGATAAAATACCCAAAAAGCCATTTTCTTTACGGTATAAAGTAATTTTTTCATCGAAAACTTTTAGCAAATGGTCAAGTCTAGTATCCAGTGTTTCATTTACATTAAAGAATTTTTCATAACCTCTTGCTACTATCTTTCCTGTTGTTGTATCAATAAATAAACCACGTGCTTTACATGTTAAATCATTCCATCTCTTGCTATAAAAAGCATTTCTAGTAAAATTAAACGAACTAATATTGTTATCTAGCATATTTTCTCTAATATCTTTAGATAACCTTAACTGTTCAACTAGTGGAAGAACGTTTTTAGTTTTACATTCTTTAAACTCATTTACTTCTTCTGGTTTACCAAAATAATCATTTTTTATTTTAATCATTTTTGGCTCAAATTCTTTAGTCAATTGTAGAACTTTAAGATTTCCACCAAATTCAACGTTGCCCTCTAAATTGTATGAGTTACTACAACTATCGATTTTAAAAGTGTTTCTATGACCATGTACTTGAATAATGTTTGTGTCTTTTTGATTTGTACTAAATATTGTATCTATATCTATATTATAATCTCCTACACCATTTATAAATTGACTAGTTGCTACCAACTGTAACTCTTCTGGCATATAGCTAATACCACCATGTGATACTATATATTTTTTATCCCCATATTGAAAGTATGCTATTTGTCCTAGTTTTCTATAAAAGACTCTAATATCTTTTTTGTCTAAATCTCCTAATTCTTTCACTGTTTTATTTAAGAAAGTTTTACTTTTAATTTCCTCACATTCATCTAATGAATAATAATTCAACCATCTCTCATGGTTTCCCTCTAATAACAATGTATTTGTATAAGTAGCCATTTTCATCAATAGTTCTAATGTTTCTTTATTTTGTAAACCTCTATCAACATAATCTCCACAAAATATATAAAAATCATTTTCGTTATATGGGTATTTTTCAAAGTATTGTTTTAACGGGTTAAAACAACCATGAATATCTCCAAAGACATGGATATGTTCATATTTATTCAAATCAAATAATTTCATACCCATTTCATTCCAAAAATTATCTTTATCGACTTCTACCCAACCACTAGTCTTTTGTTGTGTTTCTAACCTCGAGTACATCTTATCAATAACACTTTCCGGAACTCTTTTATAATCTTCTCTCTCCGCATTTCTTCTTTTGCATTCATTGATAGGTACATCACTAAAATCAACATAATATCTTCTATATCTATATCGTTCACATAGTTTGTTATATCTACTAAAATCGCTAGAGCGACTATGGGTGGCATCAACAATTACAAATTCGCCTTTTTCCATTCTTTTTTCAAGTAATTCAAATAATAAAACCCACACATAACTATCATTTTTTTGACTAATAACTCTATGTTTTTTATCTGAAACTAGCACAGGACTTTCAACTAATAATCTAAGAGTATCAGCAGATAGAGTATAATTTTCTAAGCCCATTTTTTTAACCCAAGTAGATTTACCACTCGCTGGGCTCCCACGTAATATTACTAGACTCCTCATTTTATACCTCCTATTATTTTATAAAAAAATTCTTTCATACGAGTTGTTGGTTCTTCTAAATCACAGTCTTTTGTATGTTTTCTAAAAAGACCTAATTTATATAGTCTTTTATGGGCTCTTATTTCATTGAAATAACTTTCTTTACTTCTAGTTCTAATACATTCTAGTTCCTCACGATGTTCAACAATAAAAGAAGAATATACTTTAATTTCAACATCACTTAATTGATAACAGTTTTTAACAATAGTCAAGTCACTAAAAAACGTAATATTTTCATTCTCACTACAATTACACATTTAATCAATTCCTTTCAAAATATCTATTAACTTTTTAGACAAATAAGCGGGTAAATAGTAATCTATTTTAAACTTCCCATTTTCCAATATTCCTATAACACACTCTTGTTTATTTTCTTCATAAAACTGTATAGCCTTATCAATTTTTTCTTGTGAATTGTCTTTTTCTTGCTTTATCATTCGGCTTTTTCCCAGTATGCCAAACACTTAGTATTCAATTTAACTGTGCCATCAGCATTTAATCGAGGTATAAGTGCACCTTTGCCTTTATAACTTTGTATATATTCAACACATGTGCCCTTATCAACATAAAATTCAAACATTGTACTATCTTGCATATAATAAATGTCATTTTTTTCTTCTGTTCCAATTGATTCAACTGTACAACCTGTTAATAATATAATTGGAATTATTAGTAATAAACTTTTCTTCAACATTTAATCAGTTCCTTTCTAAAATATTGTTTGTTCATTTTTTGAAATAGTGTTACCCTACTTCAACAAACTGTCTATATTAAATAAAGAGTTACCATTTGATACTTTTGGCAATTCACCATTCCATTTTTCAATAAATTTTTCTTTAATAATGTTATCTGTCAAAGTTTGTTGTTTCATTTCATTGGCTTTCTTTTCAGCTTCGGCAGTTACTATCTTTTTTTCTGCCTCAATTTTTTCTTTTTCCAATTCTTGTTTAGCAGTTAAAACTTTTTGTTCAGCTACTTGCTTTTCCTCTATAGCTTTATTGAATTCAGCACTAAAATTAAAACTAGTAATATTAAAATTATCTATTGACAATCCATATTTTTCTACTTTGTTTTGTAAAGTTTCCATACATTTTTTGCTTACTTCACTTCTATTAGTAATTAGTTCTTCAGCGGTATATTGTGAAGTTACGGCTTTAATACTTTCTTGAATCGCTGGTTGTAATACGACCTCATCATACTTAGTTCCAACATTTTTATACAATTCCGTAGCCTTAGTACCATCTACTCGATAATTAACGGCTAATTTCATGAAGATGTCTTGTAAATCTTTACTGGCACTAGTGGTTTCAACTTCAACCTTTTGGACTTGAATATTCATTTTAACAATTTTTTCAACTAGCGGTATTTTAAAGTTAATTCCCTCGTTCATTTGAGTTTCAACGACTTTGCCAAATCTAACTCTTATTCCTACTTGCCCACTATCAATAGTTCTAAAACTTCCAAATACAAATAGTATCACTACTATAATTCCTAACACTATACCCACTCTTATAGCCACTTGTTTAGACGTTAATTTAAGTTGATTATTATAATTATTCATATTTATTTACCTCTTTTCTTGTAATTTTTAAATCCATTTACTTCTTATGAAATTTTTACATTTTTTACTGTCTGTTTTTTCTTTATGATGAAATTCTGCATAACTTTGCCAATAGCTATCTTTTGCAGTATATCTATAGCAATTTTTATAATCTTTACAATATTTTTTACAATTGGAGCACTTTGTTATATCTGCCATTGTTACCTCCTTTTCTATCGCCACACCTCAAGTATACCATTTGATTTTTCATCATCATGTATAATAAGTACATTAAAATATAAGTCCTTATATGTTGAAAATTTAATGTCAATTACTTCTCTATTTGATGATTCCAGTTTTTGTATAAATTCATTCTGACACCTCTTCATATTCATCACATACTGTTTTAACGCAATCATAGTAGTGTGGTATCACAACAGTTATATTACCTACTATTACAGGAGTGTATGCAATACATTTATCTTTTTCCTCGTGTGATTTTATACATTTTGGAGAACTACATCCAAATAATAAGAAGACCATCACAAATAAAATTATTGTTTTTTTCATTTTGACGCCTCTTTTAGCATTTTTTTTATTCTTGATAAGCGTTGGCGACAACCATTTCTCGGCATATTACGGGTTTGACTATCAATATACTTTAGAACTCTAGTAATTGTTTCTTTCAACTCATTACATTGCATCTTCAATAACATATTTTGCCAATTAACTTCATCAACCACTTTATCATTATTTTCTGCATTTTCTTTTAAGATTTTATTCTCTTGTTGTAATTGTTTATTTATTAAACTTGACCTATAAACTTCACATCTAAGATAATCGCCCATTTTATCTTCGGTTTCCAAATCATTACTAATACCTTCAAACTCCTTTAAAAGATTTTCAAACTCATCTTTTGGTATTAAATAATGGTCAGAACATTGTATGTAATACTTACTATAATCTTTCATTGTTTCTCTCCTTTATATTTTCTTTCAAGTTGAATATATGCGTTATTCAAGTCAAAAAGTCTATACACGAGTTCTTCTTTATCCATATGCAATAATGCACTATATCTACTTCGGCAACCACTCCAAAGTGTTATATATTGCCCAGTCAATTCTCTATATCTTTGTTCATAATCAAGTAGTTCTTTATATCTTTTATTTGATATTATTTTCATCTTTACTCCCCCACCTTATAAGTCATTTTTTCCATTTGTTCTTTTGTAATTATTGATTTAATCGTTTCATCCCATATAGCCCTTTGCATTTTGGTATCAGTCCATAAAATATCTCTTATTGTTCCATCAATAAATTTATAGTCTTTTTCTATTTCAATAACTTTACTACCATTAACATAATCTCCAACTTCCAAAATATCAATTATGTTATAACTGGTTTTTAATATTTCATCGATATCATCTTCATCATCCAAATTTATAAATGTTATATGGTCTTCATAACTTTGATATAGCCAATTATCACAATATGCGGTATTATCTTCTATATATTCTATTTTTGCAATTCTACCATAGCAATTACGAACATACATATTTTTCCTAAGTTCTAATTTCATTATTATCACCATCTTCTATTTTTTCTACTAAGCCATCTTTTATCAAATCATACATAACATCAAGTTTGGTTACATAGACGAATCCATTACAATCGCACACAATTTCTCGTGAAATAGGTTTTACACAAAACTGACACAATATACCTCCAGTCAACTTAGCAACATACCATTCTTTTTCATTTAATTCAAATCCATATCTTTCTAATTCTTTCAAATCTACATTATCTTTAATCTTTAACATTTTACTCACCCTTTCACAACTTTTTCACAATTTTCATTATTTATATTCTCATTTACCACGTCTTCCGAAATACTAGTACTTCCAAACAAAATAATAAGTAGTGAATAAAAAACAATACTCATCAAAATTCCAGCCACCATACCGGCCTTAAATTCATCACTCATACTATTCTTTCCTTTCTATACTAAAATTATAACATATCACAACAAATAAGTCAATATATTTCTAAAAAATACCATTAAAAAGCAAAACACCATAATTTCCTTATATATAAGCAAATTCTAATCATTTTTATAAAGATGTAAATATATGTAAATCATTTTTAACAAAACATATAAAATCATAACAAATAATAACAAATAAGTCGTTTACTACCGTTTACCAACCGTTGCACGAACACTATAAATCATAACAAATAAGTCAAAAAAGTGTAAAAATATGTAAATAAAAATGCAACGCTTTACACTCAAAAACTTAAAATTTTTTTCATTTTTTTCATTTTTTTCATACTTTTAAAAAAATTTTAAAAAACGTTTTTTAGTTTTTTCAAAAATGCAAAAATCATAATAAATAAGTCAAAAAAGTCACAAAAAATGAAAAGTTCGTTTACCAAAAAAGGGGGTATCGTTTACCAAAAAGGGGGGTATCGTTGCGATATCGTTTACCAAAGGTTTCCTTATTTTATAGGCATTTTCTGACTTATTTGACTGTTTCTATGTACTTTTTATTTTAAAATAATAATTGTTATAAAAAACAGTAAGTATAATATATGTATCACGTAAGTATCTAGTATTTATATGTTATATATTTTTATCTATATAATATAAATGTTGAAATGAAAAGTAACTAAAAACAGTCAAATCAGTCACTTTTTCCTTATAAAATATGGTTTTCTTTGGTAAACGGTCTAACAACGGTCTATAATACATCGTTGCGTTTTACTTTACACTTTTTTATTTTTCATTTTTTCAGTTTTTTTATTTTTCTTTTCCATTTTTGCCTCTTTTTAGGTCATGGTGCCATGTGGCGAACCTTTCCATTTTTTATCTAGTAAACTGGATTACAGTTTTCTATTTTTCTTATCTAGTTAAAAGGTCATGCATTTTTTTTATTTTTTCATTTGACAAATTTAACACTTTATGCTATACTGTTATTAAAGGTGATTCCCATGACTAGAGTTAAAAATCCAAATTATATTCGTAATGCTAAAAAATATGATATTTCTACTGACGGTATGACTAATGAAGAGAAAAAAGAAATAGCCTTAACTTCTACTACTCTTACTAATAAATCTCGTGGTAATAATTGTAATCAAGTTGCTAAAAGTGGTTATCTTGATAATCCGGATGCTCAAGAATTACATACTATTGTTCGTAATGAGGGGTTTAAGAAAATTGGTCGTCCTACTTGTTGGAAGAGTGTTGAACAATTGAAAACAGAGTTAGCGGAGTATTTTGATTTATGTAGAGAACATAATCTTGCTCCTGTTATGGTGGGGATGGCTAATTACTTAGGAGTGTCTAATGATACTATACAAAGACATCGAAAAGACCCTAATTCTCCGTTCTTCGGAACCTTAAATTTTGCCACTCAGCTTATTCAGGAACTTGCACAGGGTGCGTTGGTTAACAACAAAATGAACCCAATGGCTTACATGTTCATGGCTGGGAACTATTGGGGTGAAAAAGATGTCAGACAAATTAACATTGCTCCAATTGAGCCAAACGGTACGACTTCTACGGAGAAAGAGGGTAGTATTGAGGCAATTAAGGAACAAATCGCTAGAGAAGATGAGCACATAATGGAAGCGACTTTTAGAGAGAAATAGCGACTTTCTCAAAAGATTCAACGACTTTTGCGACTTTCATACGACTTTTTCCGAAAAATCGTAACGACTTTCATTTCCATATTCAAAAAATGATTATTTGAACATTTAAAATATATTTTTTACGTAAAAAAAAAGACTGGAGGTTAACACTCTAGTTTTTTCTTTCTCTTTTTTTAAAATTATGAACACCCTTCAAAACGGTCATAATAGGCTCATATTCGCGTTTTTTACGTTTTTAGTATATTTATACTATAAACCTATAAAAACCGTTGTATGAGGCTAAAACAAGGGATAAAAAAGGGGTATACTGATAGAACAAGCCTAATGCTTTTTAAAAACGTATTTTAAAACATTAAAAAAAGCCTTTTAAAGGCTCATACTCGCATTTTTTCATATTGGTTAATATTATTGTATTATCCCGTGAAAAAGGTTTGTTAAAACAAAAAAAGACACTAGATGCCTAGTGCTTTTTAAAAGGTGACGCTATATTAAAAATCAACAAAAAGGGAAAAAGTATAATCAGAATTAAGATTCTAAGCGTGTTTACTCCATATTTTCTCAATTTTTTTCTTAATGCATAGTTTTTTTTATAATTATCCAATAGTATTTTCAAGTTTTACACCCGCTTTTTCTTCTATTTCTTCATAATTATATATGTTTTAGAATATAATTCGCCTTTTTCGTTTGAGTCGATTCCCTCATTGTTATGTTTTCTGTTGTAAATCTCCCAATTTATACAAACGATGTAATTCTTTTTCATAAGATTATACCTCCTTTAAATATTCAATTTTAGCGGGTTCGCTTTGTTTAGCATAGCAAGTGCCGTCTAGTTTCCAATTTTCAATAAAACGAAGTGGACAAGATTCCTCGTAGATTTCTTTTATCATGTCTAAGTCATATATAGTATATCCATATTCTTTTGCCTCCGTTGTATCTTTTTCATCTTGTAATATGTAAATTTTATGGCATCCGTCGTATGCCAAAGAGTCTCCTTTAACTATTTTATCATTTATTTTAACTTTCATTTTCTATTTTCTCCTTTTCTCTTTCATAATTTTCAACATATGTGTTATATATGTTTGTGAAATTAGTTTTATATGCGGTCAATTGTGTATCATATTTCGTTAAAAGTTCTTTTATTTCCTTTATTCTTTTATGGCTTACGTGATTTACTGATAAGCCTGTTTTTAAGTCAAGGAGTTCATACATACCCCATTCACTTTTATATATCCCAAAGTTGTTGTTATCGGTTTGAATCAAATAACCTTGATGTTTTACTAAGTTTGGTTTATTGTTTTTCATCATTGAATAAAATAACCCTTTTTTCATACATGTTTCCCTTTCTATAATACTTTTTCGAGTCTTCCATTTCTAAATATTTGTTTTACTTCGATATCAGTGTAGCCAAGTTGCTTGAAAAATTCTTTTTTATGCCTCGCTTTCGTTTGTTGTTATTTCTATTGTCAACAATCCACTTTTAGAAAGTTCCACATTTTCCAATATTTTAACATTTTTAAAACATTTTAAACATCCTATAACCGCATTTAGACCTATTCCATAAGATATTATATTATCATCGTATAAACCATTCCTAGTATATTTTTTAGCTTTTTTATTGAATCTTTTGTATAAATGTTTATATTTGTTAATAGCATTACTTACGCAAGTACTTTGTTTATCATAACCAAAACCCGTTGCTTTTGTTGTTCCTATTTCTGATGTTTGGCCATTGTACATATAGTAATCACAATACCAATTGTTATTATTTCCTTTCAAGTAATATTCCATACGTAAAATTGTTTTCATATTTTTCACCTTTTTTTAGCCTTTCGGCTCCCTTTCTTATTTACAAGTATATAATACCATATTATATATACATTGTCAATATATTTTAATTATTTTTACTATTTTTTTATAGTGTTTTACCTCGTCCACCTCCCCCACCCCTAGAGTATAAGAGCCCCCTGGGGTCTTAATTCAAGTATTCTAGCAAATTTTTTATAAAAAGACCCTTTACATTTTTCCAAAACTGTACTATACTTATACTAGAAAGTAGGTATGCTATGTTAAAATCAAAAAAAGAACGAGAGATAAACGTTTTAGGAACAACGTACTACATAAGAAGAGGAGTATCTACAACAGATGATGTAAAACTTCTCAAATGTCATGGTTATACAGATTTCACTACCAAAAATATAGTAGTGAGTGCTTTTGGAGATGAGTATCCTATGGGAGTAGGAGATATAGAGTCTTATGAGAAAAAAGTAGTAAGACACGAAATAGTACATGCTATGTTAACTGAAAGTGGGTTACTTTCATACAGTGAAGATGAAACGATAGTTGACTGGGTGGCATTACAGTATCCGAAATTAAAAGAAATATTTAAAAAGTTAGAGGTGGAATAATGTATACCAAAGAAAGTGTTTTAATGGGGCTAGTCCAGACGCAACAAGACCACATAGAAACTCTTTTAAAAATAATAAGAGTGGTAAAAAATCAGTTAGACCTAGCGAGTTATGATAAATTATCGAAAGAAGAAATAAAAGAGTTAAATGAAGAATTAGTTGAGTTTTTAAATTTAGTATTAAAAGAAGAATAGGTTGACAAAAGAGGCAAAAAGGTGTAATATAGTTATGTAAAGGGAAGAAATGCACCTGTAGCCAAGAGGTTAAGGCGAGTGACTGCAACTCACTTATCATAAGTTCAAATCTTATTGGGTGCTCCAAATATCAGTAGTAGTGTTAAGGGTAACATTGTAACAAAGTATGTTATAGATAACAGTTCGAGTCTGTTCTACTGGTAGTATATTTAACGTTTTTTAAGTCTATGAGTTATGAGATAGGGCTACGATAGTAGTTTTTTTTTTCTTATAAAGAAAAGAAATTGACTAAAGAGTGAAAAAATGGTATATTAGTTTTGGTGATGATATGAAGTTGGTTACTAATTTTATGGTAAATAGCTACAAGATTATGGAGTTAGGATATGATTTTTGTGGTTATACTGTAAAAAAGGAAAATGATGTAAATTTTCATCATTTAATAATAGCAAGACGAGACTGTGATAGATTAAGAGTGCCAAACGAGGGGTATTACGTAGAAAATGGGGCGATACTTCACAAAGAGAATATGCATCCTTATTTACATACAATTGAAAGAATAGATGGAGAAATCTTTTCTTTAATTACTTCTGAAATGATAGATGAAAATGTAAAAGGGAGATTAGACATAGAGAACATAAGGCGGATAAGAGATTTACTTTTATGTTTTGAAAGAGAGCATTGTGGAGAAAGGACGAAAAAGGGTTATCCTTTGATAAAAGAGAGTTATATAAAAAATAGAATAAAAATATAAAAAGGTGTTGACAAGTTTTAGAATATATGATAGAATTTAGTTGTCATTGAAGAAGTGACATGTTTTCTATTTTTCAAATATTATATAAAGTACTATACCCTTTCTTTTATGAACTATAGTACACGAAAAGGAGAGCTTCCACCTCTCTTTTTTATTGTAAAAGAAAGTATTTGACAAAAAAGGAAAAGTGTGGTAGAATAAAAAATGTAAGGTAAGAACCTTATAAAATACGCTTTATTCACCCAACTTCTTCCTGTTCTAGGTAGTTAATTCTACCTAGCTTTTTTATGTGAAGAAATATCTTGACTTTTCGTACATAATGTGATATACTTTGAATAGGGTAAAATACGAAAGTAGGGTATAAATGAAAGTAATAGTAAGGAATTTAGCGAAAGAGGGAAAAGAGTTAGATACGGTAAAAATCGTATCTTTATCGGACATACATTTAGGCTCTAAGAGTTTAGATAAAAAAGAGCTTGACAAAACGCTTAAATATATAGAAGAAAATGATGATGTATATTGTATTTTAAACGGTGATTTAATTGACTGTACATTAAAAAACAGTGTTGGTAGTGTATATGAAAATGTGATGACACCTATGATGCAAGTTTTAGAGCTTGTGAAGATTTTAACACCTATAAAAGATAAAATACTTGTGATTAGTTTAGGAAACCATGAGGCTAGGAGTATAAAAGAAACTAGTATTGATGTTTTATTATTGGTTGCAAGGGAATTGGGAATAGAAGATAGGTATGCACCTGGTTTTTGGTATTTGTATTTATATTTTGGTAAAAAGACAAGTGGTGCGAGAGTTCCTATGGTTTATACTATAACTGGCTATCACGGAAGCGGTGGCGGTCGTGGAATAGGTGGAAAGATAAATCGTCTTGTAGATATGAGTAATATAGCGGTAGCTGACCTTTATATAATGGGGCATACACATACACCTATGAGTACGAAAAAATGCATTTATATACCTGATTACAACAATAAAAGTTTATCACTTCGAGAAATGCATTATATGATGAGTAATTCATTTTTAAAGTATAGTGATAGTTATGGAGAGATGAATGGTTATCATCCTACTAGTAATACAACTTGTGAGGCAATATTAAATGGTAAAAAACGAGAGATTAGAATTGTTACATAGGAGGTTTTATGAAGAAAGACGAATTAGTTGGTGAGGGAAAAGGTTTTGAGAGAATAAGAAGAATAACAGGGTACTTGGTTGGTACTGTAGAAAGATTCAACAATGGAAAACGTGAAGAAGAAAAGGACAGAGTAAAGCATACTGGAGTTGATGAACTATTAAATGATAAACGAAGAAATGAGGATAGTAGGCTTTAGAGATTTTTATAAAAGAAGTAGGAAAATTAAGTCTTATTATGATAGATTATCAGTTAATGACAAATGGACATACAAGTATTATCTTTATTCCCATAGATTTTTAACGGAGTCAGTCCTTGATATAATGTGGGAGTATTTAAACGAAAGTAAGAATAGCGAATATTATGTTTCACGTAAAAAACTAGGAGAATATTATTTAAAGGTTAAAAAATGAACGATACTAGTATTCAAGATGTAATAAAAGATAGAATAAAAGAATGTGAAACATTAAAAAAAGAAGTTAAAGATACTCGTACACTTGCGTATTTGCAATTATTAGACACCTTAAGGTCGGACTATGAAAGTCTTAAAGATAAGAAAAATGCAAGTTCGTATGCTGATGATATAATTTATGTAATAAGTCATGATTTAATAGAATATAAACCTACAAAAGACAATACAGAACTTGTTAAAAATATAATGTTAAGAGGTTATGACTGCAAAGCAAGATGTGGTGATTTTAGGGCATTTTGTATAGCAATGGAGTGGAATAGACCTATAAAAAAACAATTTTTTCTGCCGAGAAGAAGAATACTTGAAAAGCATGGTCTTATACAGGCGTTTCAAGATGTACAAGATAATAAGGTAGATTTTTTATGTGTTAACTTGCCACCTAGAATTGGTAAGAGTACACTGGGGTTATTTTTCCTTGCATTTAGGTGTGGTTTGTATCCCGACCTTGCAATATTAGGAAACGGTCATTCGAGTAGTTTGACACAGTCATTTTATAACGAAATGTTACAGTTATTTACAAGTGACGAATACCGTTTTAGTGAAATATTTTATAATACAAAAATTGTTAAAAAAAGTTCTGAATATTCTTGGATAGATTTAAACCAAGAGAAAAGATTTCATACCATAATGTTTAGGTCAGTAGACGGTGGTACAACAGGTTTAGCGGAGGCTAGTAATGTACTTTATTGTGATGACCTTGTAAAAGACGCAGAAACGGCTAATAACCCCGATAGACTTGATAACTTATTTCATGCTTACACAAGTACTATACAAGATAGAAAAGTACCAAGAGAGTGTGATGACGGAATTACAAGGGATTGTCCGGAGATACATATAAATACCCCATGGAGTATAAATGATGTAACAAGTCGTCTTATAAGAATTTATGGTGATGACGGTAAGAATCCACGTGTTAAAATAATATCGATACCTTGTTATGATGAAAATGGAGAAAGTAATTTTTTATATGATTATGGCAAAGGTTTTACAAAAGAATATTATAAATCACTTCAAAAGGCAGAAGACCCCATAATTTTTAGTGCAAAATATTTAATGATGCCACTTGAACGAGATGGACTTGTTTTTAATGAAAACAATATTAGTACTTATACAAGTTTGCCGAGTGAAAAACCTGATAGGATTGTGGCGTATGCCGACGTATCTCATGGAGGGCAAGACTATTTTTCACTTCCTATTGGTTATGTTTATGGTCATGATATTTATATAGAAGATTTGCTTTTTGAAAATAACTTTGGTGGTGATGATTATATTCGTCCAAAGGTTGTTGATATAATTATAAAAAACAATGTAACAAAATTAGGAGTTGAAAAAAATAATGGTGGAGATTTTTTCTCTACAATTATCGACAGAGATTTAAAAAGGAAAAATTATAGATGTAATATTACAACACATAATGCACCTACTACAAAATCAAAAAACGATAGAATATTATCTTGCCAAAATGAAATAAAAGGAATTGCAACAAGTGATAATACATATAGGATTTATTTTAAGTCTTATGATTTAAGAAAACCGAGTTACCAAAAGGCAATGCAACAACTTTTCAACTGGAATCAAAACCCTAAGATGAAAGATAAACAACATGATGACTTTCCTGATTCACTGTCTGGTATGATAACTAACGTATTAAATGGAAAAGGACAAGGTAGGGCAATGAGTAATTTTTCTGCTAGTAAGCTTGGTTTGTAAACCATTTGACAAAATACAAAATATATGTTATAATAAAGGAGATTATGAAAGAATATATTAACTGTCCACATTGTGGGAAAAAGTTATTTAGAATAGACAAAAAGAGTGTATACAAACACATATATATGTGGTGTAAAAACTGTAAAAAAGAAATACTTATTGAGCCAAAGAGCCTAGACAAATAGTTTAGACTCTTTTTGTTTTTTATAAGGTGGTGTGATATGCGTACTAGAAAAACGTATGGTAGAAAAAGAATAATATTAGATTATAGAGAAGTAACACCAGAAAATTTTAAAGAGGTTTTACAAAAAGCATTGCCGATATATGGACAAAATAAAGCAGACTGTGAGTATTTAATAGATTATTATTTGGGTAAACAAGACATACTTAATAGACCCCCTCCTACAACATCTACAATTAACAATACAACAGTTGTTAACTATACACAACCTATAACAAGAGATAGTGTAGGCTATACTTTTGGAAATGGAATAGAACTTGTACAAAGAGATATAAATAAAATAGATGATGTTAGGACATTGGCTGAAATATATAACTATGAAAATGATTCTTTTGTAGATATATGTTCGGGAATATATGGTTCGATATGTGGTTTTTCATATCAAATTACGTTACCTAGTCCAAATATTGAACAAGATTATACGCCGAGTGTGCCAATAGTCTATTCATATTTAGACCCAAGATATACTTTTGTGGTGCAAAGTACTGATGTAGGAAACCCACAAATAATGTCATGTATGATTTCTATATCAAATGATGGTACAAAGATGTTTACTTGTTATACACCAAAATATAAATTTACTTGTAAAGGCCTTGATTTTTCAAACTTAAAAATTGAACCAAATGTAGTTGGTTTAGACCCAATAACAATGATAGAAAATTCAATTTTCTTAATGGGTGACTGGGAGTGTATAGTATCACTTCTTAATGCTATAAACCAAACAACAAGTGATTCCTTAAACGATATAGAGGGTACTATAAGAAGTATCTTGGTTATATTAGGTGCAGAGTTTGATGAAAGTGAGGGTGTGGAAGAAGCAAATTTAGCAAAAATAAAAAAGAATAGATTACTAACTTTAGCAAATGCTACAGGAGGTAATTTAGATGCTAAGTTTATTGCTCCACAACTAGATAGTACTAGTGTTGAAAATTTAAGAGAATACTTACAAGAAGCAAAAAATATAATCACAGGTATACCTGATAGAAGTTCTAATTCAAGCGGAGGCGACACTGGACAAGCGGTGCTTAACCGTGATGGCTGGACAAATCTTGAAATAGTAGCAAGACTTAAAGAAATGTTTTTTAAGAAAGGCAAAAAAAGACAACTTGAAGTAGGTATACAAATATTAAAAATGCTAGATATAGTCAGTAAAGACTTAAATGTTTTTGATTTTGATATTGTAATAGGAAGACATAATACAGATAACTTACAAACGAAAACTCAAGCTTTTGCTACATTAGTGGCTACTCATGAACTAGCAACAATAGACTGTTTGGAAATAGCTTGTTTAACTAATAAAGCAAGAGAAGTAGTAGAACGTGGTAAGAAAGCAAAAGAAGAAAGACAAAAAGACGAAATCAAACAAGAAAAGGCACTAACTGATGTATATAGCAATACAGAAGAAAAAACTGTAATAAATGAAACTGCATAAGTTTTATTATAGATTCTCCGAGCTTAGAGGAGGTTTAAATAAACTAAGTTAGTATAGACAGAGAAGTCGTTTAATCACTACTAGGAGGAATAAATGAATTTAAAAGAAATATTAGGTACTGCTTATAAAGAGGACATGACATTTGCAGAAATAGAAACTGCATTAAAAGACACAAAACTTGCTGATTTATCAAAAGGAAAATATGTTGATGTTGACAAATACAACAACACTGTAAATGATTTACGTAACCAACTAAATGGTAAATTATCAGAGGCTGAAAAGCAACAAAATGCTGAAATAGAAAAAGATAAGAGAATTGCAGATTTAGAAAAATTACTTAAAGAGAATACTCTTGAGAGTAATAAACGAGTTATGGAAAGTTTATTTTCCGAAACTAAGACTATTCTTGGCTTAAAAGACGATGATACAAGTTTGGCACAATTTATACAAAATGTAAATTGTGAAGACAGTACAAAAGTAAACAATGTTGGAACTTATGTTGCAAAACTAGTTAAAGATGCTTATGAAAAAGGTCAAAAAGACGGTATGAAAGGTGCTTTAGGTGGTTTTGGTAAACAAAAAGGAAATGCTAGTGCTGGAGATGGAGAGAAAGAAATTGAAAATCTTGGCAAAAGACTAGCTGAAAAAAACAAAAATACTACAACATTAACTACAAAATATGATTATTTTAACCAAAATAAATAAAAAAAGGAGAGAAATATAATGGGATTAACAAAAACAAGTTATCTTGCTCCTGAAAAACAAATTTTAATAGGACAAGAATCTTATTACATCGGACTTGGTGCAAAAGTAACTAATACTGGTGTTACTGCTGACTCAAACGGTAAAAAAATATTATATGCTGGTACACCACTTGCTGGAGATTTACTAGCTAGAGATACTGCATTTACAAAAGCCGTTACAAGTGGTGACACTTCACAAACTTCAAACGCAACTTGTGTACTATTACACGATGTAGACGTAACAAACGGAGCTGAAAATGCAACAGTAGTACTTGCTGGATGCATTGATATTTTAAAATTAACAAGTGCAACACAAACTTTAATTACTAATGAGGTAAAAACTGCTTTACCTAGAATAATCTTTGTGAAAGGAAGTGCTATTTAGTTATGGAAGGAACAATTTTTGATTTTGTTTCTGCAAAGAACATAATGGAATATTGGATAAACAAGAATGTAAATAGACAACCATTACTTGGTGAAACATTATTCCCATACACAAGAGAAATAGGAACTGAAATAGAATTTATCAAAGGTGCTAAAAATCAACCTGTAGCATTAAGATTATCTGCTTACGATGCAAAAGCTATTCGTAGAAACCGTGAGGGCTTTGATAAATATAAACAAGATATGCCTTTCTTCAAGGAATCAATGTACATTGATGAGAAGTTAAGACAACTATTAAACAACTTTATGAATGCAAATAGTCAAGCATTAGTTGATAGTATTTTATCAAAAATATTTGACGACCAAATTAAACTAATTGATGCATCATTTATTTCACTAGAAAGAATGAGAATGAGTGCTTTAACAACAGGTGTTGTATCATTATCAAGTAATGGACAAACATATTCAATTGATTATGGTGTACCTAGTGAACATAAGAAAACTGTAACTACTGACTGGTCTGATGCAAGTGCCGACATCATTGGAGATGTACAAGCAATTGTAGATTCAATGAGAGAAGAGGGAGTAATTATTACTAGAGCCGTATGCAATTCTAAGGTTGCAAAATATTTTAGAACAAATACTGCTATCAAAAATGCCGTATATGTTTTTGCAAACGGAACAGTAACAGTTGGCCAAGCAAGAGCAATCGATTATATAAGACAAGAAACAGGTGTACAATTCTTAGTTTATGACAATGTTTATGTAAAAGACGATGGCTCTGCAAGTAAATACATACCTGACGAAACAGTAGTATTTATGCCTGAGGGAACTCTAGGTGAAACTCACATGGGTGTTACACCAGAAGAGTCAGATTTACAAAACAAATTAAACGCTGATGTAGCCGTAACTGCAGAGGGTGTGGCTATTACAACTTATGGAACAGAAGACCCTGTTAACGTTGAAATGAAAGTGTCTATGGTTGGGGCACCATCATTTGAAAAAGCTGATGAAATCTATATTCTTGATACACAAAAATAATGATTTTAATAACTAATAATAAACAATATTTAGAAGTAACCAAAGGGGCTTATGAGAGTTTATTTAAGCCTCTAGGTTATCAAATTATTAAAAATCAAAAAGAAGAAAACGAGAATATAGACAGGGTTCAACCAAATGAACATATCGAAGAACAAACAATAATTGACGAAGAAAATAAAGATGTAGACAACAAAGAAGAAAACTTTATTGATGATTTAAACATACTAGACGCCTTAAAAGAAATACCTGTTTCTCCAAAAACAAAAGGTAAAAAATAGGTGATTATATGTTATATGAGATAAAAAATAAAATCTATATCCGTGTTGGTGGGAAATATAAGGAAGTAATTTTTGGTATTGATAAAAATGGAGAATTAACAATGACACCAAATACTGTGGCAATTGAAGTTAACCGTTTTGAAGAAATAAAACCTTATAATTTAGCACAACACAAAGAAGAACTATTAAAAAAATTAAAATCTAAGGTAAAAAATACGTTAGAGAGTAATTTTTACAATAGAGAAGAAAACTATTCTAAAAGAAAGTTTTAGGAGGTAAGATGAACGATTTACTAACTGAATTAAAAATAGAAATGGAAGCAAGTGGCTTTAAGACATATAACGATATGTTTTTAAGACAGAAACTAAAACAAGCAATAGGTAAAGTAAATCGTGCAAGACGTTTTACACCTAGCGAAAATATGTTATACGATACAAAGTATGAAGACAAAATACTTGAACTGGCAATAATCTTTTTGGCACAAATAGGAGCAGAGGGAGAAACAAGCCACTCCGAAAACGGCATAAGTAGGTCATATAGAGAAGAAAAAGATATATTAAAGGAAATAATACCTTTAATTAAATAGGTGGCTATATGAGGACATTAGATAGGAATAAGAGGGTATTGTATTTATGCAAACATTATGTTGACGGTAAAATAAGAAAATACAAAGAACCCGTTAAAGTTTGGGATAATTATGAACCCATGAACAGTGATAATGATATGTTAGTTTTAGGAGAGGTTTACCCAAAATATTTGAGAATAAAAAGAGATAATCTTGATAAGAATTTATATGAGCCTGGTGATAGAGCATATATTTATGTATCTCCACCAACTACTCATGATGTACTATGCAAAACTGCAGATTATGAAGTTGACAATGAACCTCTTGATACTATAAATCAATTAGACATAAGACTAAAAAGGTTAAGTGGCAAATAATGAAAACATATAAAATAAAATTATCGGTATCATCTATAAACGAATGTATTAAAGATTTATTCGCATTAGATGAAGCATTACAAGATATTGATGAACTAATTGTACAAGAACTTACTTTACGTGGACTTAATGAACTTGAATATCTATATGGTACTGCCGTACTTCAAGTAGGCAATGATGACTATACACTTTCAAGATATTATAAAGGCAACAAAGGTAAAATAATGGCAACAGGAACGTCGGTATTGTACAACGAGTTTGGAACAGGAACAGAGGGCGAAAGATACTCTCATCCTATGAAAAACGAGTTTGATTTGAACCCTTATAATAGTGGTAAAACTATAAGAACGAATCGTAATGCTGACTCAAAAGCTACCGATAACAATATTCCTGTTGGAGAATTATATTGGACTTTTGAAAAAAACGGTCAGTTATATTACACAACTGGAACAAAAGCAGGTTTGCAAATGTATAATACTGCTGAATATTTGAGAAAAAATGCTAAAAAGATAGCAAAAGAAGTGGTAGGTGATGTTATACGTACTCTATAGAAGACCAACTAATAAATGACATACAAGAATTTTTTAAAACACAAAACGGTTATGAGAATTTAATAGTTGTACCTGCTTATGAAAGATACCCAAACATCACATATCCACGTATAACAATAGAAGAAATCGAAAACGAAGACGTGCAAAGATACTTTGATGAAACCGAAAGAGTAACAAACTTAGGTTATCAAATTGGTATAAATGCCGAAGAAACAACGGAATTAACATCAGTAGAAAATGTAAAACATATTGCAAAACTACTGGATGGATATTTAAAAGGTGAAAGATACCGTTGTTTGCAAAGAAAAGGACAATTAACAATAATGCCTTTGACTGTAGATGAAAATGTTACTACAGGCTACGTAAGGTATATATGTTGTTTAGAGAATAAAACCAATACTATTTATAGGAGGATATAAAAATGGCAATTAACTTATCTACTGCTGGTATAGCTCTTAAGTATGCGGTTGAAGCTACAAAAGGAACTAGACCTACAACAGGTTATACTAGAATTTATGGTGCTAAGTCAACTCCAAGTCTTAACCCTGCACCAGATACCCTAGAAACTACAACATTAGACGAAACTGAATTTAAAACATACATAGATGGCTTAAAAGATTTAGGTGGAGCACTTGAATTTACATTTAACTTAACAGAAGACTTAATTACTGCTTGGGATGCTTTAATGGAAGCTTATGAAACTGCAAAAGCGGAACAAAAAGCTACATGGTTTGTAATTGAAATACCTGGTTTGACAAATGCATTCTATTTTACAGGAAATCCAAGCGATATGGGATTACCTGAAACAAGTGTAAGCTCTGTTCTTGAAATTACAAACTACATTACACCAACAGGTGCACCTGTAAAAGCTACTAAGCCAACCGACTAATCAAAAACGAGAGAGGAGATAGATTATGAATACAAAAATAAATTTAACATATAACGGTACAAAATACGTACTTGAATACAATAGAGAATCTGTAAAAATACTAGAAAACAATGGTTTTAAATTGAATGAACTCTTAGAAAAACCACTTAATAATGTAGAACTTGCATTTACTGGTGCTTTTATAAAAAATCACCCTAAAACATCAACATCAACAATAGACAATATATTTGCACTTTGTCGTGATAAAACTAAGTTAGTAGCAACATTAACAAAAATGATACAAGAGTGTTATGATTCACTATTGGACGACCCTATCGAAGATGATAAGGGAAACGTGAGTTGGGATGTAGAGGACTTATCTCCAAAGATGAGCCAATAGTAGAGGATACATCCTTAACTACTCTTTTTGAAAAACAATGCCCTATGTACATGTCAATGGGTATGACGTATGATGAATTTTGGTACGATACACCATACAAGGCAAAGTTTTATCGTGAAGCATATAAACTTAAAGTTAAACATAGGGATGAAGAAATGTGGCAACAAGGCGTGTATATATATGAGGCACTATGTAAAGTGTCGCCTATATTACACGCTTTTTCTAAAAAGGGAACAAAACCTCTACCATATAGTGACAAGCCTTATTTGAGTCAAATGTCAAAAGAAGAAAACAAAATAACCAAAGAACAAGAAGCTGAAAACGAACGTTTAAAAGCTATTGTTCAATTCAATGCATGGGCTAAGGCGGTCGCAAAAAAATTTAACAAATAGGAGGTGCAAATGGACAATTCCTCTGGTGGAAAAGATATTACTTTGGACACAATAGCCATTGAGGTTGAAAGTGATTCTCGAGTTGCAAGTAATAATATACAACAACTTGCACAAGAATTGTTGTCTTTAAAAACGGCTACAAGTGGAAGTTTTAGGAACTTAAATAATTTGGCTAATTATCTTAATAATTTAAAAGATAGTTCGTTAGGTTTAAGTAGTGTAAAAACTGAACTTAAAAATTTAAGTTCAATAAGCACATCATTAAGTTCACTAACAAATTTGGGTAAAGCAACAAATTTAAAATCGCTTATAAAACAACTACAACAATTACCTAATCTCAATGAACAACTTGACCCAACAGTAATTGACAATTTTACACAAAAAATACAAAAGTTATCTACTGCACTCGAACCTTTGGCTAATAATTTAGAAAAAATAAATACAGGGCTTAAAAGTTTACCTACAAGCATATCAAAAATAAACAACCAAACAAACCAAATGTCTACGAAACGTGGCACAAATATATTTACGGTGTTAACCAAAGGTGTTAGTGGTATTCTTGTTAAACTCCAAATACTAGGACAAAACATACAAAAAGTAGTTAGCAGAACTACTGAAATGATAAGTAATGCTAGTGAATACGAAGAAGCTTTGAACCTATTTACTGTAACTTTAGGTAGTTACGCAAAAGAGGCTTTAAGTTGGATAACAAAATTCACAGATGCGTTACATCTTGACCCTAGCGAAGTTATACAATATATGGGAAGTTTTAACTCCCTTATAAAAGGTTTAGGTGTTGGTAGTGATAAAGCTTATTTAATGAGCAAAAACTTAACACAGTTAGTATATGATTTAGCATCATTTAAAAACTTAGATATACAAACTGCTTTTCAAAAATTGCAAAGTGCAATGTCTGGTGAAATAGAACCATTAACTTTAGTGGCTATAATATGTGAGTATTATAGAAAACGTAGTGAACCATCAAATGATGGGTGTGATAATTCAAAAATTATTGCTAACGGGGAAACTCTAAACTTGTTTATAAACAGGCAAGACAATCCCGTGCTATTATAAACCCGTTTTATAATAGTGTAACGACTATTCTTTAGATGTGAAATTCATCAATAGAAGTAGGGCAAAGTGAAAATCTTTGTAGGTGAAAACCCTTTAAATCGAAGTGCTACGATACTCTTTTAAGAGTATGTGATATAGTCTAAACCCCTAATAAATATCGAGAAATCGAGGGTAGTAATGTACGAAATGTAGGTGTTGCATTAACACAAGCAACTTTGCAAGAGCTTTTATATTCACAAGGACTTGAAGTAAATATATCAAATTTAGATGAAGCTACGAAAGCTCAATTAAGATATATTCAAATTATGAAATCGTCTACCGAGTGGCAGACTGATATGGCAAGAACTCTTATAAGCCCATCTAATGCTTTAAGAGTAATGCAACAAGAATTTAAAAAGTTAGCAAAAGCAATAGGTAGCATTTTCATACCTATTGTAATGCAAGTTTTACCGTATGTAATGGCACTAACAGAAATGCTAACTGACTTAGCAAATAGAATTGCATCTTTCTTTGGTTATGAAATAACTGATATTGATTATTCAAACATCAAAGATGGTACGGAAATTCTAGGTGATATGGAAAAACAAGCCGATAATACGACAAGTGCTTTAAGAACAATGTTAGCTCCTTTTGATGAGTTAAATGTAGTACAAGAACATACAAAAGGTGGAACAGGTTTAGGTGGTTTGGGAGAGGGCTTAGATTTAGATTTACCAAGCTACGATGCATTGGCTGGGCTAACTAAAAAATTAGATGAAAACGTAGAAAAAGCAAAAAAGAACTTACATGCACTACTTGGTACTGCGAAAAAATTAGCTATTGTTTTTGGTGGTTTATGGGCAACAAAACAATTGTTAGCATTTACAGGAAAAGTTAGTGATTTATACAATATTTTAAAGACAGGAAATGGAACATTAGATAAAAACAATACTTTGTTTAAGAGGATGATAGACCGTTATAAAAGTGCCCGTAGTGAGGGAAATGGTTTTATTACATCACTTAGAAATATGTTAACTCCTGCTCAAAAAGTTGTTGCGACAATAGGTGGTATGGCCACGGCCTTTGGTTTAGCATATACAAGTATGAAAGAAGTAGGAAATGGTAGTAAAAGTTTAACCGATGTGTTACCTTTATTAACTATTGCCGTAGGTGGTTTAGCAACTGCCGTTGGTTTACTTGTAAACCCACTTACTGGTATAGGTGTTGCAATAACGGGTGTTATAGGTGGTATTGTGGGCTATGTAAAGGGTCTTGATGAAACCAAAGATAGTGTATCGGAAATCTATGATGCACTCAATGCTTATGATACTAAAATGTCTGAATTGAAAAAGACAATAATTGACACAATAAGTGCCGATGATACACAACTTAAAAGTATACAAGATTTAAGAAATGAGTTGTCTTTGTTAGTAGATGAAAATGGCAAGGTTAAATCTGGTTATGAGGAACGTGTAAAATATATTCTTAATCAACTCAATGGTGCATTGGGTACTGAATATAAACTAGTTGATGGGCAAATACAACAATATAAAGAACTAAGCGAAAGTATTGACGATGTTATTGCAAAAAAAATAGCAGAACGTACTTTAAATGCTGGAGAAGATATTTATAACAATGCCAAAGAACAGGAAACTGTTTTATGGAATATACGACAAAAAGCTATTGAGGAGGCATCTGTTGCACAACAAGCATATGAAGAAAATGAAGAAAAAATAAAGGCAAAACAACAAGAAATAAATGATTTGATGTCTGACAAATTTGTTTTAAAAGCTCAACTCGATGCACAAAATGCAAAGTTAACTAGCTTAAAACAACAACGAGAAGTTTTATATAAAACATTTAATGAAAGCGAAAAAGCGGTACATGATGCAACGAAAAATTTTGAAGCTAATCAAAGAATAATACGTAGTTATGATAATTTAACAACTGATATTATTTCAAACAATTATGACAAAATGCGTAGTTCTGCAGAAGACTTTAAAAATGCTATTATTCAAAACGATAACGATATAGGACAGTCGGCTTTAAATAGATTAGGAATAATAGAATACACTTATGAACAAGATTACAAAACATATGGACAATATGATAATTTAAAGAAAGATTTACGTGATAAACAAAAAGAGGCAGAAATAGAGTCCGTAAAAGATACTCTTGTAAGGTCGACACAATCGGTTATAGATTTGACTCCAAGTATGATTAGTGCTTGGAATAAATTGAGTAAAAGTAGTAGTAAAGCATATACAGACGGCTTAAATCAGTTAGAGCCTGATGTTAGGCAAAAAGTAGTGTCTTCGGTCAACGCACTAGGCTATTCATCAACATTAACAACTGCTTTAGACAATGCTGGTACAAAATTGGGCACAACTCTAGGTGAAGCACTAGGAAAGAATGTTACAGATAGTATGAAAGTTAACCCAACCGAATTAGCAAAAAAAATAAACGGTGCTTTTGGACATCTTCATACTGTTGGTGGTTTGTTAGGCTTAGCAAAAGATTTATTTCCGTATATAATCGCAAGGGAAGATGGTGGTTTTGTACCAAATTCTACATTATTCTATGCTAATGAACATGGAACACCTGAATTTATTGGTAAAATCGGTAATCAAACTGCGGTTGCAAATAACGACCAAATCATAACATCTATGACAAATGCTATGGTTACTGCCTTAAGCGGTATGAATTTTGGCGGTCGTGGTAAAACAATAGTCAATGTTGGTAATAGAACACTATATGAGGGTATGGGTGAATACATAGATGATGATACCGACCGATATGGTACATCTTACATTTCAATTTAAGGAGGGAATTTATGGCTTTTAAAGGTTATTATATGAAAATAGGAAGTTGCACATTTCAAAATCCCTCTTTTTCCCGTGAGGGATTCAAGTTTGCTCCAAATTTAGTACAAGTTGCAGATGCAAGTACTGTTGCAAGTGGTAAATTAACAATAAAGGTTTTACCACATAAAAGAAGAAAAATATGGTGTAGTTTTCCTGTAATGACACCTGAACAATTTAGAGTATATTGGTCTGCATTAAAAGGTGATGAAAGTGGTGAGGGTATGTATCTTCCCGTAGAAGCTTACGCAGATACTATTGATGACTATATAACCGATACATACTATCATACTGACTTAATGTATACACCTGTAACGTATGAGGGCAGACGAATGATAAAAATAGATGATTTTGAATTGATAGGACATTAAAATATGAACGATAAAGATAAACAGGCCTTAATAAACGGTAGTGCAACAATTCCTACAAAAATAGAAATATTAAATGATAATTTATTCAATATAGAAAGTGTACCTTTTTTAATAGAAAACAATGCTTTATATAATATAAATAATACAAAGCTTGAAGTATATACCACAGAAAGTATACAACATTCTGTTTTGATTTATAAAATAGGTAATACAAAAGATTATTTAGGAAAAACAATATATGTAACGGCTAATTGGGAAAATGGCAATACAAATAAAGGTTATATAGGACTATGTACTGGTAATGCTAACGGAACAATTAGAAATGAACTATTACAATTACAAGACTCTACAAAAATACAAAATGCAACATTACCTACTGCTATAACAACAAATAATAGTACGTTGTTTTTAACATTATATGCTACTACAGGGGAGGGTAACGATGTTGAAAATGACCCTATAAAATATTTTAATATAAGAGTTTGTGTCGATAGGCTTTCTACCGTAATTACCGAAGAAGACTATGTTAAGAATTGGGATATGGAAGATTTTAGAATTGTTCCAAAACAAGGTTTTGTAGGTCAATTTGTAGAAAAAATAGTAAAACTTAACTTTAAAAATATAGCCAAAGATTTTGTTATTGAGAATAAAGAAATAGTGTTGTGGTACGGTGTAAAAACCAATAATGGTACGAATTGGTATTCATTAGGAAATTATTTAGTTTCTGCACCAAAAGAACAAAACGTAAAAGATACAACTAACGTGACGGCAAAAGACTATACTTATAAGTTTAACAATGACTATGTTGATAGAATAACTTATCCGACAACCGCAAGAATCCTTATGCAAGATGTTTGTAATCAAGCGGGTGTAGAATTAGCAGAAGAAAGTTTTTACCGTGAAGATTTTGTGATACCAAATAATCAATTTATAGAGGGTAGCAAACTTAGAGAGGTTGCAAAAAATATAGGAAAACTTGCATATTCTTGGGTTAGAGTTGGAACAGACAATAAAGTTTATTTAGATTTTGAACAAAGTAATACAGTTGATAAAAATGATGTCGTTACAAATGACAATTATTATCAAGATTTAGTTATACAAAAAGAAGAATACGGTGTTGTAAATAGAATTGTTTTAGGAAGTAGTAATATTGAGGGTGGAGAAAGTGTTGTTGAACAATTAGAAGATAAAATTGATGTTGACCTTTTTGGTAAAAGTATTCAAAATGGTACACCAAGCCAAGATAATCCAATAGAAATATTTAGTGTTAACGGAATAAACATATTCAATAAAGAAGATGTTGATGTTGGGTATAGACTTGATAGTAGTGGTAATTTGTATCATGAAAACGGCTATAATACTTCAAAATTTATCAAAGTACAACCTGGTACTAATTATTATAGAAATGTAAATATTATTCAAATGGAGTCTATTTGTACTTATGACAAAAATAAAAATTTTATAAGAAGAATACAAACAGGAAATACTTTTACAACAAGTGAAAGTGAAGTATTTATAAAGACTACTACTAGTGATGAACATATAGATACTATGCAAATTGAAAAAGGAACGATTCCACATGATTATGTTCCTTATAATAATATTCAATTTAAAGATGTTGGAGAAAACCTATATAATTACACAAAAACAACAAATGTATCAACAGGTTGCACGTCTGATGAAAACGGTTGGATTACTATTACATGTGATAACACTACAAATAATACTTCTGCTTATAAAAATTATTATACTTATGATTTACCACTCAAAAACAATACACCTTATAATGTAATTGTAGAAATTGATGAAAAAACAGGAAATTTTGCTAACTTTAATGTTGTTTCGACTATTTCAAAGGATACACAATTTACAGAAAATTTTATTTTATATAATGCGATAACTAGTGGAAATATTTATCAAAAGTTAGTAAATACTGGTAATGATATGAGTTCTACAAATGGAAAGTTAGGTTTACGTACTTATATTGCCTTTTCACCAAATCAAGCCGGAACAGTTAAATTTAGAATTAGTGTTCTTGAAGATACTACTATTACAACTAATGACTTTGTTTATAAACCATATGAAGAAAAAACAGTAAATGTTGACTTACAAGGAAACGAACTTTGTAGTATGCACAATGACACAATTAAAGATAAACTAATTCTTGAAAATGGTAGGGCAACACTTGTAAAAAATATAAGACACTTATCATTAAAAATTGCTGATATGAATAATGCAAATGATTACCCAGGTTGGAAAGGCCAAACCCAGTTAAAAGCAGATTATCCTAATTTAAACGGTGGTATGTATAATTATGGCATACCATATATGACAAATATAGGTATACAAGGCACAAGTGGAAATTATTTTGTAGCAATAAATACAAATACTGATGGCGTTATTTGGTTATCAAAAGGTGGTTTCGGTGAAGAATATACACAAGATTATTGGAAAGAAAATTACCCAAACTTAACTTTTGAATTATATTATGCACTAAAAACACCTGAAATAATTGATTTGGGAGAATATGTTGTTGAAACGGTTGAGGGAGTAAATACTGTATCTTTAATATATTCATTAGAAAGCGAACAAACTTTTACAAAATATTATTTGCAAGAACAAACAACTTATCAAACAAATCCTAGTACTATATCAATAAAAAAAGGTTACCCACTTTGTGAGTTGAGAATAGATGACAATCCTATTCTTTATACACAGGCTTTACGAGATAGTGCGTTATCAACAAAATTATTAGGTTTAAGGTACTTTCCGCTTACGGTAACAACAACAGGTTACCCATGGTGGGTTGGAAAAGAACGTGTAAAAGTAATTGATATGGATAACGTGCCACGTGAAACATACCCATTTAACAGGACAATATCATATATGGGTCATATTAAAACAAAAGTGGAAGTTACCGCACTTACCAAAACTGCTAGTAAAAACTTATTTAGAAATGATACAAAATCAATAAACAAAAGACTTGAAATAATTGTTGATAATAATACAAAACAACTTACATTATTAAATGAACAAACTACAGATTTAAGTAGTCAATTATCACAAACTACAATAAATTTAACTTCTATAACAAATACTGTAAAAGACACTCAAAAAAATATCGACAGTGTTTCACAAGATGTGAAAGTATTAAGTAATACAGTTCAAACAAATCAAACATCAACTGATTTACAAATAAGTACAATACAGTCTACTATCGAAAATGGTATAGAAAATGTTAAAAACACTACTGTTGATATAAACAGTGCGGGTGCGACATTTGGTGTTGTTGGAAGCCCATTTAACTTGAATATAAATTATCAAAATTTAAACATACATCAAGGGTCAGAAGAAATTGGTTTCTTTGGTTATGACCCTAATTTGAATAAAACCGTTGCTAGAATACCTAATCTGGAAACAGAAAAGTTATCGGCAGGAGTTCATAGACAAGAAAAAATTATAGTAGACGGTGAAGAACGTACAGGTTTCTTCTATATAGGTTAGGCGGTGTATATAAATGGCAATAGGAACATATTTAAACAGTTCAAATTTTAATGGAAAAGGCGGAGAGCATTTTGAATTAAGATTAACTTACTCTTTGGGTGAGTATAACCAAACTTCTAATACTAGAAATATTACGAAATACTTATACTTTATTGCAAAGGATAATTATTCCGCTGGTGGTAGTAAATTTACTGGCTACATAGATGATGTCGCAGTAGGAAGTGGAAATTCAATAGGGAAAAATCAAGAGTTGTTGGTAGGACAAAAGACTGACTCTATTGAATATAACAATGACGGAACTAAAAGTATATCATATAGTGCTTTAATTGATACACCATGGACATTAGGTGATGCAAGTGTTAGTGGCACTTTACAATTACCACAAGTAAATAGGCTTTCTACATTTAATTTTACAAATTATCAAATGACTTCAATAGAAGATACACTTCCGATTTTGATTAACAAGTATGTAAATAGTTATACAAACAAACTAATTGTATTAAGCAATGATAGAAATACAATATATCGAACAGTAGATAATGTCTTAAATGGTTATGAATTGACTTTTACGGAAGAAGAACTTAATAAAATTTATACTTCTGCAAGTAATACTAACAATGCTTATTTTGTATTAAGACTCGAAACTTATGATGGCAATACTAAAATAGGTCAAGTTGAAATAGGGTATTTTGGTTATATTATAAATGCAAATCCTACATTTACATCGGTTATTGAAGAAACTGACACGAAAGTAATAAACGTACTAGGTAATAACAGTGCAAATAGTATTGTAAAAGATTTATCAAAACCAAAGATAAAAATAACACCTATTTTGAAAAAAGGAGCTACTTTAAAAAATATAATAATTCAATGTAGTGATGGACAAACTATTTCAAAAAATACAACTCCTTATGACTTTTTGTTTAACAATGTTGCTGGTGCAAAATTTAATATAACTGTAACTGATAGTAGAGATAATTTCGCTACAAATATTATTGAGAAGACACTTGTTAATTATATTCCTGTTAACATATCATCTTATTCATTTAAAAGACAAAATTCTACAAGTAGTAATATTATATTAAATGTAATGGCAAGTGTATACAGTGGAACAATTGACGGAAAAAACAATACTGTAACAGTTCAATATAAACTAAACAGTGGAGAGTGGGTTACAATAGCCCCAACGGATTACACAATTGGAAATAATATACTTACTATAACAAACTATACGATAACCGATATATTATCGTATCAAACAACAGGTACGTTTAGTTTGTACATAAAAGATTTGCTAAGTGAAGACCAAGAAAACTACAAAGTTTCTCAAGGTGTAGACACGATGGACATGGGTAAATCGGATGTCAAAGTAAACGGTGATTTGTTTGTTGCAGACACTTTAGGGGAAAATAAAAAAAATGTAATGGAAGAAATTTATAAACGTGCAGAAGTTTTAACCGTTGGTGTAAGTTCACAACAAGAAATATCATCATACTATATAGTAACTTTAGATAAAGAGATAGAAAATACTACTACTTTGCTAACTCTTATAAATGGCAAAATAAAAATTGGTGCTGGTGTTAATACCATAGAAGTTACTGGTAACTTAATGGTTGATAACATTACAGGTAGTGGTGGTCACGTTTGGGGGAGAATCGCAAAATTTAAGGAAACTGCTGCTGGTGTTGAATGGGTAGATACCATTTCTTCTAGTATTTGCTATATGACTAATGTATCATCAGCTCATCTTTCTACACCGTGTCCATCAAAAATAATACAAGTTGAAGAGGGAGATTTAATTGGTTTTGTAGCAGATAAAAGTGGTTTTAACGACACTACTCCATATTTACGACCATTACACGATGCGACTTGGTTACAAGTCAGAGTTCTTAAGTAAAAAGGAGGCTATATGAACGATATAATTATAACAGTAGACACTTCTACTGGTTATGCTAGTTGTGATAATAGTGTAATTGGTATTAGATGTCAAAATTTACAAAACAAACTTATTTTTGTAATGACAAAAAAAATAAAAGGTATTGCTTGGGTGGAAATAAAACAGGGCGAGAAGAAAACGTATACAATATTGAACGAAACAGAAACAGGTTATGAAACAAATATATTATCGGGGTTACTTACTGATTCGACATTAGAAGTCAATTTAAGAATTACAGAAACCGAGAATCCTAATGGTATACCAGTATTTGTAAGCACTATTGTATCATTTATTGTTTTAGACTCAATAAATGCAAGTGAACAAATGCCAGAGGAATACCCTAGTTGGCTTGATGTTGCAAATGCAAAAATTCAAGAAATAGAAAATGTAAACATTGAAAGCGAACGTATAGATACAGGTGTTTTAATAAAAACAACTGATAATCAAGGGCAAACAACAACTGTTGAATTAAAAGATGGAAAAGATGGAGAAAAAGGAGATAAAGGTGACCAAGGTGAGCCTGGAGCGGTAAAAATGCAAATAGTTGATGTTCTACCAACAACAGGTAGAAGCGATACTATCTATTTAGTAAAGAAAGAACATCCTACGGAACGAAACTTATATGAGGAATATATTTATACAAATGGTGACTGGGAACACATTGGAGATACATCTGTTGACTTAACTGATTATTACAATAAAAATCAAGTTGATGAAAAATTAGATGGAAAACAAAATATTTTGACTGCAGGAGATAATATTAAGCTAGAAAACGATATTATAAGTTCGGAAGTTCCTGTTTACATAGTTCAATATAATAAGCTTGATGAAGCAGGTCTTATATTGAAAAAAGTGTTTGAACTTTACAAGGCAGGTACTGAATTTCAACTAATTTTAAAAGACGGTATTTCTATTTATCAGTTGACTAAAATATATGACTCATCAAGTGCGGGGACAGTTTCATTTTACTTTGCAGATCCAGAATTGAGTGGTGCTTTGACGAAATATGGAATAAATTATCTGACAGTTGAATATTTTAATCTCTTTTTATATCTAAACGATAACAGTGTAAGAAGAAGTCGACATTTCTCTTATACATTTCAAAGAGGAGATTCGACAATTTGGCCGTTAGGGGCAAAAAATACCGAAGAATATATCCCGATAGGGGACTATAATCCATCGACCAAGAAATATGTCGATGATAGTATTAAAAGTGCCATTACCGACACTTTGGGAGGTAGCTACTAATGGCTAGAGTCGATAATTTAACTAATTTTTTAACTGATGTTGCCAATAGCATAAGAGAAAAAAAAGGAACTACTGACCAAATTCCAGCTAGTTCTTTCGATACAGAAATAAGTAGTATTCAAAGCGGTAGTTCAAACACAAATGATTACTTCTATGAAACCCCAAATACTTGGACAAATGTTGATAATTTTTCGACCTTTGTTCCTTTCCAATTTTTAATAAAAAAAATACCTGATTTTGAAATTCCAAGTGATGTTACGACTTGTGAAGGACTATTCAACACAAATTATTACCCAAACAGTTCACTTTTATCAATAGGGAAGATAACAAGCACTGCATCAATAATAAGCACTGCAGAAATGTTTTATGGCTTGACTGCTTTACAAAGTTTAGACTTGTCAGCGTTTGATACAACACACGTAACAGATATGCATTCAATGTTCGAAAACTGTAGTGCAATTACAAATTTAGATTTATCAAATTTTGATACATTAAATGTAACCAATATGAGCTCAATGTTTTCTATGTGTAATTCATTGACTTCATTAAATTTAAGTAATGCCAATACACAAAATGTAACTAATATGTCCGATATGTTAATGTACTGTACTCGCTTGACTAATCTTAACATCTCTAATTTTGATTTTACAAACGTAACAAACTACGAAAATATGTTTGGAAAAAATGAGGGAAATGTTGGCGATTTTAGAGTACCAGCGGACTGTTACATTTTAGTTAAAGATGCTACTGCAAAAGAGTGGATAACTAGTAAGTTTGACTGGTTGACTAATATTCATTATGTTGGTGAAACTGAATAAATGTACTATATGTTGCAAAATATAAAAAAATATGATATAATGAAATAAAGATGAATAAACATTTTATAAGAGTTCTCCTTATAGAAAAGGAGAATATTTATGGAAAATATTTTAACAGTAATCACAATATTGACAACTTGGATATTTGGTTATTTTGCTAAAAAAAGCAAGTTTATAAATAATAACTTAATACCTGTTCAAAACATAGCAATAGGTGTAATATTTGCTATTGTTGAGTGGATAATAACAAAAGACTTTAAAACCGCATTAGCATTAAGTGGACTTTTTGCAGGTGGTCTATATGATGTTGGCCACAATATCAAAAAAATAATTGAAAAGAAATAAGAACAATGTTGTAATGAACTGGAGGTGTATACTACGAAAGAGTATGCAATATACCCATTTAAAACAATGGGAATTTCACAAGCTCACAATGAGGGTAATCATTTACCACATTGGAAAAACAGTAAAAATTATAGTGATAAACCTTGGGATGAAGCTTGTAAAGATAGCGGAAGAGATTATTTTATACCACAAAATGATTTTGTGATAGAAGAAGTACTTGGTATTGGTAATAATATTACAAATTCTGTTCGATTAAAATCTGTAAATAAACTTTATATGCCATACAAAAATGACCCTGATTATTTATATTTGACCTTAACCCACATGAACGAAGACAATTTAAAACAAGTTCACAAAGGGCAAGTTCTTAAAAAAGGCACTAAAATTTTGTTAGAGGGTACGGATGGATATGCAACAGGTAATCATTTTCACATTACTGCAAACTTAGGCAAATATTATGGTTTATTAAAAAACTCAAATGGGTCATGGTGCTACACTTATGAAAAATCACTTTTACCAAACGAAGCTTTTTATGTTGATACTGATTTTACAATAATTAGAAACGCAAAAGGTTATACGTTTAAAAACAAACCCGATATACCCAAAATAGGAACACCTGTTTTAAGAAATGAACTAGTAAATCAAATAGAAATACTAGCAAACAATTTGTATGCTAGAAAAACGCCTAACGGGGAAATTTTGGGTTATGTAAACAAAGGTGTTTACGATATTTTAACCGTTAGTGATAAAGACAATTATTTATGGTATGAGATAGAAAAAAATGTATTTTGTGCTTATTCATCTTCTTGGGCGGTTCTATACCCTAAAAAAGAGATTGAAAAACCAGTAAAAACAGACGACCCCGTGAAACCTCCAAAAACACCCCAAGAAGAGCCGAAAGAAGAAGATAGTACAAATACACTCAAAAATAGTGAAAATGTCGTAAACAAGCCTAAAAAGGGTATTATACGACGTATTATTGAGTTTATTATTAAATTGTTCAAGAGAGGAAAATAAAATGTTATCTTTGATAAAAGAACTTTTAGGAGTTTTCATATCAGCAGTAACAGTTGGTGGCATTATTACAGGTTTTGTAACAAAATGGATAGATAAAAAGTTTATCAAACCTGTATCAGTAGAAATTAAAGATTTACGTTCAGAACTTAAAGAAATGGAAATAAAAAGGTTACGTTCTCAAATATTAACTTTTACTGGTTCGCTACATAGAGGTGTTGAACATACACGAGTAGAGTTTGAAGATGTTATGAGGATGCATGACTCATACGATGAACTCTTGAAAAAAACTAATAAAACAAATGGGTATGTCACAAAAGAAATGGAATATTTATATAAATGTTATGAAAACTTAGACACAATAGGTAAAGGAGAATAAAATGGATAAAGATTATGATAAATTGGCATTAGAACTTGCTATCAAAAACTTAAAAGATAGAGATAAAGCATATAAAACATTATCAATTAGTTTTATTATTGCATTAGTGCTCATTTCTCTTGCTTTTGTTTTAGTAGGGTTTATGAACACAAGAAGTATTGAACGTGTTGTCAATTTACTTAAAGATACGGCTATTGAAACAAGCGATGTGACTATAGACTATGGAGACGGAGAATTTAACGGTAATATAAATCAAGGAGATGATTCTTTTAATGGGAAGAATTAGAGCAAGAGTTCGTAAAATATCATTCGGTTCGGCTAATAAACAAAATAAAAAAGGCAAAAAACGTTGCCCTAGTTGTGGAAAATTCATGTAATGATTTCCAAACAAGAATATCATAAGTTAAAAAACGAACTTAAATTTTATTGCAAACCGAATCTATTACAATTAGCTAAAGATGTGAACCTAGATGATTATGAAACGGCACTACTATTATGCATTTATTCAAATATGTCTAGGGTCGAAATAGGTAATAAGCTACATATTCGAGAAACAAAATGTAGTAATGATAGTAAAAAGGTACTAGCAAAAATAGGAGATTATATAAAAACCACTCGTTTATGAGTGGCTTTTTTTATTCTATTCTCCAAGCACAACGCATTGTTCGGTTTGAACAATTATATGTGTCATATATACAACCGTCAATAATGCAAGTTATATGACCTGTCATTGTACACAAATATACACCATAAGGGTGCTCTTTAATAAATTCACGTATTGTTTTTGAATAATGGCATTGTCTAGGATATCGGTCGTCAAGATAATCTTCGATAAACTCTACATTGTCCATCATTACACCTTTTTTACGTGCTAAATTACTAAGTTTATTATAACAATAATCCCAACTTGTACCCTCCGCTAGACTTATTGCACGTGTTGTACAGTCGGATACATCATTGTTCAATGGGTTTGAATTATAAAACTTAAACATTTTACATTTCACTAATTTTTCTTGCAGTTTTTCTAACTTTATCTACTTTATCAGGACTGTCTGCTTCTTGCATTATTAGATATGTAAAGTCTTCCAAACTTTCAAGCATTTTGTCAAAAGATTTTTCGGTTTCGTGGTCATTTCCATAAGTATCTCTACCCTCGGAATAATTGCCGTAATGCTCTCCCATTTCATCAATTATATCATAACCACGATAACGACCTCTGCCTGTGCCTTTTACACCTCTTCTACCATATGTGTCCATGTATTGACCTCTGCCATCTCTTGAACGCATATCAGAATAACCGTCGTTCATATAATAATCTCTTCCTCTATACATCATATTTTCCTCCTTATCTTTCCAGTATCTTTCGTTTTCAATATCTTTGTGAATATCTATAAGTTGATATAACAATTCTACATTCCCAGGTTGTAAACCATTTGCCGTAATTTGTTTTATCAATTTTTCTACTTCTTCTTTTACATCACATAACATTTGTGTTTTGTTGTCCTGTGTTTCGTTTTCCATATAACTACCTCCTTTCGTTTAATAATTTTATTATCTCTTCGTATTGTTCATCTTGTTTTTTAAGATGGTTTTCTAACTTTTCTATTTGTTTATCATTTAAACTTAAGTTTTGAACACCAATTATAAAAGATAATATGTTTATTAAATCAAACAAATACTCATTATTCTCATTATTCATTATGCACTTTTGCTAATGTTTAATATTGCATTTGTTATGATAGGTATTTGTGTTGTAGTTGGTGTTGTACCTGTTGCACCAGCATTTATGCTTGGAACGGATGCAATTGTTAAAGTTGTATTTGCTCCACAACATACTCTTATTTTTTTCTTGAAAGATATATTAGCTAAATCTCCAGCAGTTGATATAGTTTCTGCACTAACTGTAGCAGGTATTAAAATTCCATCTTGATACAACCCAAGAGCAATAATTCCAGCAGTTGCACTTGTTACTGTAGCACTTAAATTTATTTCATATATACCGCCTTTTATTATTTTATAAAGGGGTGAACCTTGTGTATGTTGAAGAAAACCACATGGGCAATTTGCATTTCTAGTACGTAAATCATCTATAGAAAAACTTACAGTACTATCATTAGCAGTTAAAGTTACAGGTGTATTTATTATACTTTCTATCATTTGTTTATCATTCCTTTCTTAAAAATCACATTTTTATAGTTTACTATTTTAATTAAAAAAAAGATAGGTTTTTAAGCCTATCTTTTACTGTTCAGTTCCGTTCAGACCCGTTCAGTTTTTGCAATTTCCTGTATTCAGGCATCCTTAATAGGCTTATGCAATTAGATTACAGTTGTATTATATCCACAATTGCAACCACAACCAGCTCCTATATATTGAACTGGAATAGGTGTATTACCACAAACTAGTTGAGCATTTACTGGACAACCATTTCTTAATTGGTTAAGTAGATATTCATTTTGTGCAGACTGACTAGCAGATAATCTTAGTGCGTTGATTTCGTTTTGTTGAGCTTGAATTTGTGCGTTTTTGTCTTCAAGTCTATTAGATACGATTTCATTGTGTAAGTTATTGTAAGAACAATTTATAGCATCTATTATATCTCTAGTGTTTTGAGTAGCATTGTTTGTAATAGAGCAAGTATTAGTTGCCATATTATAATTTACACCGTCGATGGCACGTTGAGTAGTGCAACAACAATCGGCTAGTTGACTAGATATACCATTTATCGCATTTCTAGTTTCATAACCATTTGTCATAATGGCATTATTAGTTCCAGCAAAACCATTTAATAGACTAGTATTCATAGCATAGAAACCATCACAAAGTCCATTTTGTATATATCTTGTCTGTGATGTTAAATTACCAAAGCCATCGCTTAGTTGTCTTTGGATAGTTGCAAAATCAGAAGCTAGTGTATAATTATCAGTTGCTCCACTTCCGTTTCCACCTGGGAAACCATTACCATTTCTTCCCCAACCCATAAAAGCAAAGATTAAGAATATAATAACCCACCAAGCGTTATTGTTACCAAACATTCCATCGTTACCATTTCTACCAGATAACAAAGCAACATCTGACGCAGTTAAACCACTTTCTCCTCGCATATCTGTTTCTCCTTTCTATTTTTTTAACATTTGGAATTGCAAATTATATTAAAACCAAACATTTTTATTTAAAATTATTCATAAAATTATTGAACTCCGTATCGAAGTTTTTACCTTGTTCTTTAAAAATATTTCTAGCGAACTGTTCAAGGCCTTTTGTATCTCCTTTGTTTGCCATTTCAATTAAATTGTTGAATATAGGATTGTTGTTTTGTTTTATAAGATTCATTGCCATATCCTTTGGAGAGCCATTTCCTAACATCATTTTAAACATTTGTATAGGGTTATTCATATATTAGTCCTCCTTTTTATTTTTTAGCCTATTTTTTATATCTTTTAATTCTTTTCTAAATTCGTCTAATTCATCTCTTAAATCATCAATAGAACTTAAATCTATTTTTTCTATTTTCTTATCAATATCATCTAGTGTTGCATATTTGATACTCTCTTTTTCTTCCATTGGCTTATATACTGTTATTTTGCTAGTTCCGTCTGCTTGAAGTTGCTTAGTTACAATAGCACTTCCATCCGCAATAGGAAAATAACTAATAGAGCCATCTAGTGGAATATCAATAGCTTTTACAACATCTATACTGTCTACCGATTTACCATATAGGTTGTTTTGCCTATTTAAGCCCTGTGTAGGCACGTTTTGTATTGGCATAGGCATTTCCATTGGTTGTGGTCGATTCATTTGTTGTTGCCCATAAAATTGAGTATTATAAGCATTATACGGATTATACATTAGCAATTCTCCTTTATATAGTTATCTAATTCTTTTATTATTTTATTTAAGTTATCATTTTCAACTGTTTTTTTACAGTCCTTACAATTAAAAATAGAGATAGTTCTAATATAATCTTTGATAATCAAATCCAAACTATAAATCTTGCCGTCAATGACAAGTAAGTTTTTATGACTCGTTTCATCAAAGTACATTAAAACCACCTCTTTTTTATATCAGAAAGAAAAACTTTCTCTTTCTATATATATTCTATAACGAAGTGTCAATTTAAAAATACTCAATTAAGACATAAAAAAAGCACTAAAAGCGCTTAATTTTTTACTAGTCTAAATCATATTTATTATTTGCAACTTGATTTCTAGGGGTATCTTCTTGTACATCTGGAAATCTACGTTCTATTACTTTTCTCAAATTAGCAAATACTAGTGGGTTATCGTTATCATCAGTTGCGGTGCTTGTAGTATGAACAATGTTACCTAAAAAAGTAATATTTACAAGTCGTGCAGTATCTACATCGGTATCAAATTCTTCTCCATCTTTTAAGTCAAGAAGTGTTTTACACATCATACCCATAGCGTACAAACTTTTATCATTATCAAAGTTGTAGGTAGTCTGCATTGTACCACCCTCACTGTCCATTATATTAAGTCTTAATTTGTTTGGTTTTCCACTAGGTGTACATTCTGCTTTTGTTATTGTTAAAATTCTTTCTCCCTCTGGAATTAGTTTAAAACCATTGTTTAAATTAAATTTTACTTTCATGTTCATTTATTCTCCTTTTTCTTCTTTTAAATTTTTAGTTAATGTATAACTTGTTGAAGTGCTACTATATTTTTCATAAAGATTTGGTTCTTTTTCCGAAAAAGACTTTTCATCAAATTTTGTTTTAATAGTTCTTTTCAAAGTATATTTCCCACAAATATCTAAATCATTGTCTATCATTTTATTTTTTATATCATCTTCTATTTTTTTTAACTCTTTTTCTAATGCATCAATTCCACTAGTTTGCTTTAACTCTTTTATAGTTTGTGCAAGGGCTATAGCATTATTGCAGACATCTATTAACTCATTGTCTTCCGTTGGTTTTGAAGAGCGAATAATATCAAGATATTCTTTATCTTTAACAGGGTCAAATTCAGGAGAAACACCAGTTAAAATGTATTTTTCCCACCACTCTTCGGCTTGTTCTATTAACTTATCAATATTTTTATATTCACCATCAATTTCAATATAACACTCTTGTAATTTTTTAACAACCAATTTTGTATTATCTTTTGTTACTTTATAATTTTCAGGATGAGCATAATCAATTTCTTGCAAAAAACTTGCTACATATAAGATTCTATCAAGTTTGTCTAAATACGCATAAAGCATTCCTTGACAAAGATAGTCAAGTGGAACTTGATTATTATCCCACTCTTGCGGTTTTGAACTTGTTTTACACTCGCCATCCATAACAATTGTTTTCATATCATCTTTTGTAGAAACAAAATCACGTACACCATCGAAAATTGAATTTAAGTCTTTATAGTTACTATATTGATAGTCATCAAATGCATTGCCATAATATTCTTTACAACTTAAAATGTTTGGAAATAGTGTTTTTGCATAAGCAATTTGTTTTGGTTCTATTGTTTTTCCTGCGATAGTGTATTTATTATCTTCAAAAGGTAATTTAGCAAGACCTGTAATTTCACACCAAGCTCCAAATGGTGTTTGATATTTATTCAAACCCAATACACTTGAAAAACGATGTCCTGTAATCTTTTTTAATTTTTTTGGTTTTCCATTAGGTAATACAATTCTTTTTCTATCAGTACTATATGTCCACTCCATATTACACCTCGGTAAATGGTATTAGTTTATCATACTTATTTTCTACTTGTAATTTTATTGATAATATTTCTGCGCTTGACAATTTACCACTTATCAAATCTTTTAATACTTGTTCACCATAACTTGCATAATCTTTACCATCAACAACACCTAAATCTCTAATTTTATTTATAGTATTTACAATACTTTTAATATCGTCGTCATCGCTTTCTTCTTGTTGTTTTGTTTCGACAACGGTTTTTGTTAGTTCTTCTTTTCTTTCAGCAGGAATATATGTAGGTGTTTTTGGTGCAACACTTTTTTCTTCATTTTCACTAGGTACGTTTTCATCATCATTTGAACGTGGTGAGAAGTTTTTATCAAACCAGTTTCTAAAAGCTAATGTACTAGCTCCACTAACACCTTTATCGCATATATCACTACCACTAGCAATAGATATATATTCTTTTTTATCACCTGTTTTAATATCAACAAGAGTTGCTAAACAACGAACTGTCCAAACGTGTTGTTCAGGTTTTCCTTGCGGTTTAAATAAACCTTTTTCAAAACTAATAATATCGGTAACATCCCATGAAAAATCAAGACCTACTTTTATGCAACCGTTTTGAATTGCATCGTAATATTGGCCAATACTTGCATATTCTCCACCACCTAAATTATTAGGTAATTCTTTGTCCATTAAGAAAGTTGTATCTCTTATAATTTTACGTAATTCATTTATTTTTTCTAATAAATTCATCTCTTTATTCTCCTTTTTTTCTTTTACAATTTTAACTTCTTCTTTTTTATCTTCTACCATTTCATCTGTTATTTCATCTTTTATTTCATCTTTTATTTTACTTTTTTCCATGTCTTCAATAATTTTCAAAATTTCATCTTTTTTCATTGTTTTCTTTACATCAATATTTTTTTCTTTGCAATAATCTAATAATTCTTCTTTTTTATATTCTTCCAACCTTTTCACTCCTTTAAAAGCATTCAACTTTTGCATTGCATATTTAATATACCATTGTTTGTTTATCAAGTCAATAGTTATTTCATTTTTATTGTCCACGATAGGGTTGTCTGGACATGACGCCACTTTATCACGTTCACCATTTGCTTTTACTTTATAAATAAGTCCACTTTTTTGTTTACCAGCATAAATACGATTATTTCGTTGAAGTAAAATATCACCATTTTCACTTTCTTGTACACATTTTTCATAAGTGTGGCCTAAATGAGTTATCATTTGAAATCTAAAAACATCATTACAATTATTTATTGTATTTTCTATCGGAATATCAAATAATAAATTTTTAAGTAAAGCTTCGGAACATATTGATAAAGAATTATTTTTCAAACTATCTTTAAACTGATATTCAAATACTTGTTTATCTTTATTCCATGTGAATTTATGTTTTCCTCTGGTCAATTCCCCACCTTTGTAATGGACTTCATACGCATTATCACCGGTTTTGATTATTTCTGCATAATTGTTTACATCTCGCATTATTATTTTTTGAATATCATCATCTTCTAATTTTAAACGTGTTTTGTCTTGCCATTTGCTTAATACCGCTTTTGCCTGTGGATAATATTCTTCCTCAATTGTATACATTACGGCATCAGTGTTAGCAGATACCATTTCCAAAGTTGGAATTTCTGTTAAATCATATATAAGTTGCATAATAAAACATTGTCCTGTTGTACAAATGCTAAAACCTTGGAGTGGGTCATATAGTTTATTAAATACGGCTCTTAAACAACCACTATAAGCATTTAGTGGAAGTTTCAAACCAGTTGACAAATCACTGTTTGTTACATTAAACTGTTTCAAAAAAGAATCTTCTAATAACCCGTGTTTTGCTTTTTTTCTAGTATGAAGAATAACAATATAATCATCCGCTTTTGCTTGGTTTCGGCTAGAGTAACCATATTGTTCTATTGTACTAGGATATAGACTTTCCACGTCATGATTTTTTAAAACTCTTGCCAAATTCTCACCTACTCACATTTAAAAGTAATACCGTTTGTATAGTTATAAACTCCATTTGCTAAAAAACCATGACAACCTCCCTCGCCAAGTTGCAGTTCCATATTGCCATACGTAACAATAGGAGCATCTATTTTATAGTTTAAATCATTGTGTTTTATCAAATCATCAAAATAATCTAACGCTTGTTTTGGTATTTTATCTTTTTCAATTTCACTAGGATACTCATATTTATATGGGTCATTATGAATACGTTTTTCTGCGTTTAGAAGTTTTGCAGTTAAATTGGCATCTGTCATACTTAGTGCTTCGGCTTCATCCATTTTTCCAAATTTTGCAATTATAAATTTTGATTTATATTTTGTCAGTAACTCTTCAAAAATCGGAAATAAAGCCTGTACATCATGCCTACAATAATATAAAACTTCTTCATATTGTTCATTTGTCCACTTTGTGGGCAAGTCAAAAGGTATAGTAGTTTCGGTAATATCTAGCCTTAAATTTCCCTCTAATTCTTTAAGCGATTTTCTAGGAGTAATTTCCGGAAATAAATCCCATATAATTGGCAATGTTACATAATCAAAATTATATTTCCAACCTTGTCCACCACCAATTAAATAATCGTTTAATTTTTTTAGCTCTTGTATATCAAAACCACTTAAAATACCTTTTAATATATATGCATCGTATTCTTTTGCATTATAACCACACAATATAATATCGGAATTAGTAAAATTAAACACGTTTTCCATACTTGCATTATGAAAAATTTTCTCTTCTTTTGTACGATAGTTGATTGCTACTAATAACCAGTCTTTTGAAAAAACTTCAAAATCAAACATCCAAAGTTTGTCAAGTAATTCATCAAAACTCATACTAATACCTATTTTATATCGTTTTTATTGTTAAATTTTTCTAAAAATTCTTTTTGTTTATTTTTCTGTTTCTTTGTTTCAAAATAAACCCAAAAAATAAGTAATACTATCGTAAATATTATTCCTAAGACAAAACCGATTACCCTTTCTGATATATACATTAGTTCATCTCCTTTCTACAAGTTCGTCCTTTTTGTTTTTCTCTTGTTTTTCCTTTATCTGTTGTTTTTACATTATCAGGTAATCTACTAATGAAAAAAAACTTTTCTTCTTTTAATAAATTTTTAAAATATTTTTGTTTTTCTTTATAATTTTTAAATTCATTATCCATTTATTTTATAGTTCTCCTTTTTATAAATTGTTTTTCGTTTTCCATAAAATCTAACTAATGTACTAACATTTTTATCTACAATATCATATACATGTGCTATTTTCTTTCCATCGTAAGGTCGTTGTATGCGACCAATACTTTGAACAACAATTCTAAAATCTTTTACAGGTGTTCCCAATATAATATTTTCCAAACAATTTATACTCACTCCCTCACTTATTAAAGAATAACTAGCAAAAAGAAATTTTGCACTACCGTTTTTCATATCCGCTATGTATTGTTCCCTTTTTTTCTTTGGCGTTTTTCCATCAATTTGTACCGAAAACGGTATTTTATCAGCTAAATATTTCAATTGGTCGACTCTATCACTAACAATAATTGTAGGTTTATCAAGTTTTATTAAAATATCTAATATTAACTTATTTCTTTTTTCGTCCATTGATAAATCACTAATCATTGTGGAAAATTTAAGAGTCATACCGTCTTTATCAAACAACTTAGGTTTTCCAACGACTTGATAATCTGTATAAATAACATCAACTTCAACAGGCACTTGAAATAAATCTTTTTGTACTGTTATAACTTTCTCATTATTTACATAACCAACAAAAGAATCTTTTTCTTTTTTTATCTCATATAAAACATTTCCTAAAAGTTTTGGAATAACCACATGTAGCCCATTCGCAGTATGAAGTGTTGCAGTACAACCAACCTTATATCTTGCCGAAAAATAATTTACACATTGTTGGAACATCATAACACTGTCTGCACTAACAACACAATGTTGCACCTCATCGACTACTAAAATACCAAAAGTATCTTGTTGTATTTGTTCATTATCTATAAATCTAACGAGTGTTTGAACTGTTGCAAAAACAATATCACCCGTTGTATCAAGAACACCATCCGATATTTGACTTGTTTTACAAAACATATTAGATTCACAATAACCTTTTGTTTGGTTTAATAACTCCTTTGTATGAGTAATCCAAAGCATTTTATTTTGTAAAGCATTTGCAAGTTCTAGCATAGCATAACTTTTTCCAAAACCACACGGCATTATTATTAACCCATTGTTGTATTTTTTTACCACATCAATTACAGGTAGTTGATAATCACGTAATTTAATATTACTTTTTATATTTATCTTTTTTTCACATGTATAGTCAATATAATCTTTTATTATAGGATGCGACTCCCATATATCATCAAAACACCCTATTGGTATAATTATAGTATCTTTGTAATAGTCATATAACTTAATTTCCTTAGGTGTTTTCCCCAACCAAAACCCCATTTGAACTTTCTTTGCATAGTCAGGGTTTTTATAAGTCAATTTGCTTTTACAATACTGTAATATTTTAAAATTTGGTTCTCTTATTTCAATAACATTACTTAGTATTATTTGCAAAGTTCCATCCTCATTTTATTACAGTCATCAATAGTTATATACCCCTTTTCTTCAAATAATGGTTTTGCAACCAACCATGTTGTCCAAAATGTTCCAACTTTTTCACTTTTTATAAAAATATAAATATTATTATTAGAATGCATAACAAAGTTGTCTAGTTCGTCACGTTTTTTATAAAGACCGCTCCCTTTATAATAAAGCTTATCACTTTCAATATGTTTTGCCTCAACAAACATACATGAGCCACTTTTTGATATTAAAATATCATAAACTGTACCAGTATTCCCTGTTGCTCTTTTTTCAACATAATAACCTTTTTCATAATACGCATTCATTATTTCTTCTTCCCATTTTTTACCAACACTTTGTTGTATTTTTCCCATTTAATCCTCCAATTTATACACAACAACATCTTTATTGTATTTATTTGATATATCTATATAAATAGACTCAACTGTTTCCCAACGACCAATAGCCATACCACAACCATATTTGTAAGGAATAGCGATAACAGTTACATCGGGATTTTCTTTGAAAAAATCAGTTAAACAAACATCAAGTGATATATAGTCTGTTTTCCGAGTTGGGTCTTGTGTAAAACAATGCACTACTCTACCTGTTCGTAGATATTTTCCTTTCAAAATATCGTAATCACAATTATTGTCAAAACAAAAGTTCTTGTACATATCGTATTCTTTTTCATATTTTTTAGCCAACTGTTCGGCAAGACCACCGATAGACCCAAATACATTAACTTGATGCAATATTACTGGTTCTTCTGCGTCCAATACATTACCTTTTTTAATCAACAACATTTACAAATTCTCCATTCTTTAATATATACCAAGTATCTTCTTTTAAAATAATACCGTCAATTTGTGCAGATTTCACACAAACAGGTATATAAGTATTGTTTACAATATTATATTCAACAAGCACTATCCAATTACCTTTTTTTCCTTTTGCCATAGAATCAATACCAAGACAAGCACCTATACCGTATTGCCCATCTAGTACTACTTGGCTATAATTACCACTTGTTGCTACTTTGCTAGAAACACCACTTGTTGCTACTTGGCTATAATTACCACTTGTTGCTACTTTGCTATAATT
>OGRY01000205.1_pt1 | contig 51832 bp, 39 predicted proteins | sample 1553551 | NCBI WGS metagenome assembly OGRY01 (sample SAMEA2580101, study PRJEB22360) | human gut metagenome | biome: human gut; feature: human-associated habitat; material: faeces | place: Denmark | collected 2008/2010
TTGGCAGCGTAGGCGACGCCCTGGGCGTGGTTGCCCGCGGAAGCGGTGATCAGACCGCGCTTGCGCTCCTCATCGGAAAGCGTTGAGATCTTGTAGTAGGCACCGCGCACCTTGTAGGCGCCCGTGCGCTGCATGTTCTCTGGCTTCAGGTAGACATCGTTGCCCGTCTCCTTGCTGAAGTGCGGGCTGTAGATGAGTTTCGTTTCTTGGGTAACTTCCTTGACGCGTTTGGAGGCGTCTTCGAAGGTGTCGAGCGTCAGTTGGGGGGCGGTATCGGCGGTAGGCATGGAACAGTTCCTTTGGTCCTTTTCTTGAGCAGGTATTTGACGAAGAACCGCTGCGGCCGCTTAAGGTGGTCTAATCTGGCTTTCGCCGTATCTGCGCTTAGTTTTCGTGGAATAATGAAAACGTCATCTCTATTGTAAATAAGTAATGTGCAAATAAAAGAACGAGTTGGGCAAACGCGAGAGGATACGCTTGGGCGCTGAATCGACTTGCGGGAGCTTAGCGTAAGAGAAGCAGGAGTTCACATGAAAGTAGTACGCACGGATAACGCACCAGCAGCCATCGGCCCCTATTCGCAAGGTATCGTGGTGAATGGGATGTTTTTTGCATCAGGGCAGATCGCGCTCGATCCGCGGAGCGGAGAGATGGTCGGCACTACGATCCAGGAGCAGGCCGAGCAGGTGATGAAGAACGTGAGCGGTCTTTTGGAAGCTGCGGGAACCGATCTGAATCACGTGGTGAAAACGACCTGCTTCTTGGACGATATCAACGATTTCGTGGCGTTCAATGAAGTGTATGCGCGCTATTTCGACCAGAATCTGCCGGCACGCAGTGCGATAGGAGTCGATGCGCTGCCGAAGGGTGCGCTCGTCGAGGTTGAAGTGGTCGCCTATGTTGGTTCTGAGCCTTCAACGCGCTTCAACATCGCTGAATCGTTCTAGTTGGGCGTATTCGTAAGGGATCCCACGGTCATGACAAGAACAACAGTACAAGAGCATTCGACAGGAAAGCTCGTCATCTGTCCCACGCCGCTAGGGAATTTGGGCGACATGACGCCGCGTGCACGTGAGGCGCTTGAGACGTGTGATGTGGTGTGCTGCGAAGACACGCGCGTTACCGGCAAGCTGCTTGCGGCGCTCGGTATCCAGAAGCGTCTTGAGCGCTTGGATGAAGCGTCCCTCGCGCAAAAAGCTGATAGCGTGCTCGATCGCGTGGAAGCAGGGGAGTGCGTTTGCTATTGTTCGGATGCGGGCATGCCCGGCGTTTCTGACCCAGGACAGCGTTTGATCGAACGCGCATATGAGCGCGCGCTTGCTGTTGAAGTATTGCCAGGCGGGACAGCGGTTGCCACTGCCTATGTAGCCAGTGGCTTTACCGCACCGTGTTTCTATTTCGGGGGCTTTTTCCCACGCAAAGCAGGGGAGCGTGCGGCTGTGCTCGAATCGCTCCGAGCGCTTGATGCAGTGCTCGTGTTCTATGAAAGTCCGAATCGCATCGTCTCTGCGCTCGAGGCGGTGGCTGAAGCGTTTCCGCTGCGCAATGTTGCGGTATGCAGGGAGCTCACGAAGATCCACGAAGAAGTTGTGCGTGGGTTGAGTGGCGAAGTCGCGCAAGAGTTTGCTAAACGTGCAGCCGAAGGCCAGGTAAAAGGAGAGATCGTGCTCGTGATCGATGCGCCGAGCGCTGCTGAAGCTGATGCGCAAGCGAGCGCTTCGGCACACGATGCGCGCGAAGAAGCTGCGGCACTGTTGGCTGCAGGTGAGCTCTCCAAAAAGGAGATCGTGGCGCATCTTCGGAAGACATACGGGCTTTCGCGCAACGTTGCCTACGAGATCGTTCACGGTGCTTGAGGTTGGCGTACGCCACAACAGATCAATGAAAGGTTCACGATGACTGCGATTCTTTTCTTATGTCACGGAAACATCTGTCGTTCGCCTATGGCGGAGTTCGTTATGGCGGATAAGCTTGCGCGTGCGGGACTTGCCGATAAGGTGCAGGTCGAATCAGCCGCGCTTCATACCGACGAGATCGGTTCGGATATTCACCGAGGAATACGGGCGATCCTTGAAACGTACGGGATTCCGTTCTCTCCACGTGAAGCACACCTTGCTAAACGGAGTGATTATGATCGCTTCGACTATATCGTTGGCATGGATCGCTACAACATGCGCGATATGCTGCGCCTGTTCAAGAACGATCCGCAAGGAAAATGCAGTCTCTTGCTCGATTGGCCTGGCTGGTCGCGCGATGTGGCCGATCCCTGGTATACGGGCGATTTCGAAACCACCTTCGAAGATGTGGATGCGGGCTGCACTGCGCTGCTCGAGCATGTGAAGCGCTCCATGCGTTCGTAGCCTTCGCACTGCGATTCTTTCTCTTTCAGGCAACACCAACCGTTCGCCCTTCATTAGATCAGTAGGTAATGGTGCGGTTCATTGCGTTCGTCAATTTTTTTCTTGAAAAACGCTTGGCACATACCTATGATGTTTCTAAACCGTTGACGAGGAAGACGGCAGTCACGTACTTCTAGAGAGCTGGGGATGGTGGAAGCCTGGCAGTAAACGGACTAACCAATGGGCCTCGGAGGGTCTTTGTGAACGAAGCGCTTCAGTGCTTTCAGTAGTGAAGAACGGGAGCTCCCGTAACAGAGCAGAGATGTTCGCGTTTTTCGGTCGCGTGCATTTCATGAGAGGATGCATTCGCATCAAGCAGTGGTGGCACCGCAGGAGTTTCGCTCTTGTCCCTGCACGGAAACGTTGTAGGAGGCAGGGCGTTTTTTTATGCCCTGGCTTCGGAAAGGAGAAAACATGACTAACCGAACCAGCACCGAATACAAAACGTATCTTGCGGAAGATGAGCTGCCTAAAGCATGGTTGAACATTCGTGCATTCATGGATACCGATCATGCGCCCATCCTGAATCCTGCCACGCTCGAGCCGATGAGCGTTGCCGATCTTGAGCCGGTCTTCTGTACCGAGCTTGCTAAGCAGGAGCTGAACGCAACCGACAAGTTCATTCCGATCCCCGAAGAGGTGCGCGATTTCTATCGCATGTATCGCCCTTCGCCGCTGGTGCACGCGAAGTTTCTGGAAGAGGCACTCGATACGCCCGCGAAGATCTACTATAAGTTCGAGGGTAACAACACCTCAGGCTCGCACAAGCTCAACTCTGCGATCGCGCAGGCTTACTACGCGAAGGAGCAGGGGTTGAAATGCCTCACCACTGAAACAGGTGCAGGTCAATGGGGTACCGCGCTTTCGATGGCAACGGGCTTCTTCGGACTCGATCTGCATGTGTTCATGGTGAAGTGCTCGGCGCTGCAGAAGCCGTTCCGTAAGGCGGTCATGGAGACTTACAACGCGCGCGTTACCGCTTCTCCCTCCATGGAGACCAACGTTGGTCGTTCTATTTTGGAGAAGGATCCCGACAACACCGGCTCGCTCGGTACCGCTATTTCTGAAGCAGTTGAAGAAGCGGTTTCGACTGAAGGCTGTCGCTATGTTTTGGGTTCGGTACTCAACCAGGTGCTGCTGCATCAGTCCGTCATTGGCCTCGAGACGAAGGCAGCGCTCGAGAAGATCGGCGTGAAGCCCGATGTTCTGATCGGCTGCGCGGGCGGCGGATCGAATTTGGGTGGTCTTATGGCTCCGTTCATGGCGGACAAGCTCGAAGGCAAGGACGCGCCGTATTTCATCGCCGTTGAGCCAGCAAGCTGCCCAACGCTTACGCGTGGCAAGTTCGCCTACGATTTCTGCGATGTGGGTAAGGTCACTCCGCTGGCAAAGATGTATACGCTCGGCTCTGGCTTCATTCCTAGCCCGAATCATGCCGGCGGTCTGCGTTATCACGGCATGAGCCCGATCCTCTCGCAGCTCTACCATGATGGCTTCATCGATGAGGCACGTAGCGTCAAGCAGACCGATGTCTTCGAAGCAGCAACCCTGTTCGCTCGTGTGGAGGGGACGCTTCCTGCTCCTGAATCGGCCCATGCTATCCGCGTGGCGATCGATGAGGCGCTGAAGTGCAAGGAAACCGGCGAAGAGAAGACCATCGTGTTCGGCCTGACGGGCACCGGCTATTTCGATATGATGGCTTATCAGGCGTATCGCGAAGGCACGATGACCGACTACATTCCGACCGATGAGGATCTTGAAGAGGGCTTCAAGTACATTCCGAAGCTGGAGGGTATTCAGTAAGAACGAGTGGCAGGCCAAGCACTGTCGAAATTGACCGCTGTATAGATAAGAAAAGCTCCCATCAAAACCACCAGACGTAGTGGGGATGGGAGCTTCCTTGGCGATGAGGCCGTTTCTCAAATCCACTACTTCGGGGCGTACCTCATCTGTTATCTGGAATATTACACCTATTGCTGTTGGATTATCTATGTTGCTAGTTTGACAAGATGGGCTGCTCGCGTAAAATGATGAAGATGCGAAACGCGAGATACAGCTCTTGCGGTTCGTTGAATATGTGGGGACGTAGCTCAGTTGGGAGAGCGCAGCGTTCGCAATGCTGAGGTCGTGGGTTCGATCCCCATCGTCTCCACCATGTAGGTAACAGCAGGTCAGATAATGTTTTTCTGGCCTGCTTTCTTTTTAGAAGGTGCAGGGCATGGCAGATATCCAGATGCGTTTCGGCAAAGATATGCTCGTTTTGAGCACGTCGTTCAACCATTCGTTCGCTCAGCTTGGCTTCGATCTGGCTACCGAAGAAGCCTATGTCGATCTGTGTGAGCCAGAAACGGTCGAGCAGGCTTACAAAATGGAGAAGATGATCGGCACGCCTTGTTTCTGTACGGCCACCGAATGCATCACCAATGCGCGTCTTGCTCACGAGAAATTCGAGGGACACGGCAAAGATATCGCAGCGTTTGCGTGGGAAAGCGTGCATGCCTTCAATCCTGAGCATACACTCGCGGTCATCGGCCCAAGTGGGCTTCCCTTAGACGAATCGAGCGCAACGTCGCTCAAAGCTTCGCGCGCACAATATCAAACGGCAGCGAAGGAGCTTGCCGAATACCCCTTCGACGCCCTTTTCTTCAGTGGTTTCACCAGCGCCTACGATGCCCAGTGCGCGCTCGTGGGGGCGCGGGCGGCCTACGATGGTCCGGTGTTTCTTTCCTATGCGCTCACCGATGAAGGGGAGTTGCCCACGCGTACTCATACGCTTGCTCAGGCGGTTGCGCTCGCCGATGAATATGGAGCAGATGTGATCGGTATTGCTTCAGGAGCCACGTATGAGCATCTTGCTCCTGCGATCGAGACGCTGCGCGAAAACACCACAAAGCCGCTACTTGCAGAATTGGTAGTGCGTGAACTGATCGAGCGCGCTTACGATCCAGACCTGGATAATCCCTACTATTCACCTGATCGCATGATCGACACGGCGCTCAAGCTGCGTCAGCAAGGCGTGCAATTCCTGCGTGCAGGGGGAGTGGCAACGTTCGCGTATACTGGCGGGTTGGTTGCCACCTTGGCTGGTCTCGACGTGGTCGTGTAAGGAGGGCTTCAGTATGGCAAAACTCGAGAAGAGCCCCGATTTTGGCGTGCTGCAAGATTTCGTCGATAGCCTGTTCGCCGACGCTGAAGAGCAAACGCGCCTCGATATCGTGGTGCAGGCTGAATCGCTCGATCTGAATCCCGATCTGCTCGAGATCGTTTCGCTGCTTCCGCCAGGAACATACGATCGCATCAAACTGTGCGATCAATTCAACTCGTCTCTCTCTTCGCACGGATGGGGATACTATTACGGAGCCGTTCATTAAGAGCGGCTTTTCTTTTGGTGCGTGAGGGGTCGGGTAATTCGACGCCTCTATGATGTGCTGAATTACCCGACCCCTCACACTGTGCGCTGCTTTCTAGTGCGTTTGCTGCCGCCATGTTGCTCACAAGTTTTTTTGACCATATGCGGAAGAATATCTATGTCAAGACTTGTATAGTAGATTTTTAGTTTCTACTATATCTATACAATCTTTCGCGACACGACCACAATATGTTGTGCATAACGTGAGCAAAAGAAGTGGAAAACTCGTAAAGCATAGGGAAAACTTCCCAGCGAGTAGTTGGACGCAATTGCAGGTTAACCATCGATCAAACGTAGGAGAGAAGCTGCATGATTACATCGATCATCAAACGAGACGGACGCGAAACGGTCTTCGATCAGACCAAGATCGCTGATGCGATAGAGAAGGCGTTCCAGGCATCAGGTGCGATGCAGGATCGCTCTGTCGCTGAGCAGATCACCGATTCTGTCATGGAAAAGCTTGAAGAGGGTGCCATCGAAGGCACGCCTACTGTTGAAGGCGTGCAGGATCTTGTTGAAGAGGCGCTCATCGAGGCGAACTTCAGCCAGACGGCGAAGGCATACATCCTCTATCGCGCCGAGCGCAACCGTGTGCGCGATGTGAACAGCCGTCTCGTGCAAACCTTGAAGGACATCACGTTCTCTAAGGCAAGCGATTCGGATATGAAGCGCGAGAACGCCAACATCGATGCCGATACCGCCATGGGAACCATGCTGAAATACGGCTCAGAATCCGCAAAGCAGTTCTATGAGATGTGCGTTATCGATCCGAAGTTCGCACGCGCTCATCGTGAAGGCGACATCCACATCCACGACATGGATTTCTACACGCTCACCACTACGTGCTGCCAGATCGACCTGCGCCGTCTGTTCAAGGGTGGCTTCTCTACCGGCCATGGTGTGCTGCGTGAGCCTAACGACATCGCTAGCTATTCGGCGCTCGCTTGTATTGCCATCCAGTCCAACCAGAACGATCAGCATGGTGGCCAGTCCATCTGCGACTTCGACTACGGTCTGGCGCTCGGCGTGCAGAAGACGTTCAAGCGTCTCTATAAGAAGCACCTCTTCGAAGCGCTCAGCTTGCTTACCGATGTGGAGAGTCCTAAAGAAACTGCGGAGACCATCATCGGTCGCGTAGAGGGTGAAACGGGCAAGTGCGCAAGCTTGGTCATGGATGCAACCTTCGAAGGTGCCATCCAGCAGGAACTCATCGATCTGGGTATCGAAGAGGCAATAGCTAAGCGTATCCTCGGCTATGCGGAAAGCTCCGCAAAGGCTGATACCGATCGCACCACGTTCCAGGCCATGGAGGCACTCGTTCATAACCTGAACACCATGCACTCCCGCGCTGGCGCTCAGACGCCGTTCTCTTCGATCAACTACGGTATGGACACTTCTGCTGAAGGTCGCATGGTCATCAAGAACATCCTGCTGGCAACCGAAGAAGGTCTTGGCAGTGGCGAAACGCCCATCTTCCCCGTGCAGATCTTCCGCGTAAAGGAAGGCGTGAACTACAATCCGGGCGATCCGAACTACGACCTCTTCAAGCTTGCTATGCGCTGCTCGGCCAAGCGTCTGTTCCCGAACTTCAGCTTCGTTGATGCACCCTTCAACTTGCAGTACTACAAGGGTACGCCTGAAACTGAGATCTCTTACATGGGTTGCCGCACGCGCGTTATGGGCAATGTCTACGACCCTAGTCGCGAGATCACCACAGGTCGTGGCAACTTGAGCTTCACCTCCATCAATCTTCCGCGCCTTGCTATCCGCTCGAAGGGCGATCGCGATCTGTTCTTCGATCTGCTCGACGCTAAGCTTGCCCTCGTTGTCGGCCAGCTCGACGAACGTTTCAAGATCCAGGCGAGCAAGCATGTTTACAATGCGCCGTTCCTCATGGGTCAGGGCGTTTGGATCGATTCCGAGAAGCTCTCCATGAACGATACACAGGAAGAAGTGCTCAAGCATGGCACGCTCACCGTTGGCTTCATCGGTTTGGCCGAGGCACTCGTGGCGCTCACGGGCAGTCATCACGGTCAGGATCCGGAATCCCAGAAGCTCGGCCTCGAGATCGTTGGTCACATGCGCGGCTATCTCGATCGCTTGAGCCAGGAGCGCAAGATGAACTACTCGCTCATCGCTACGCCTGCTGAAGGTCTTTCTGGTCGTTTCGTACGCATGGACCACGAGCGCTATGGCTCCATTCCAGGCGTTACCGATCGCGACTACTATACCAATGGTTTCCATGTGCCGGTCTACTACGACATCAACGCGTTCGACAAGATCTCGCTCGAGGCACCGTATCATGCGCTCACCAACGGCGGTCACATCTCCTACGTCGAGCTCGATGGTGATCCGACGAACAACCTCGAGGCGTTCGAGTCGATCATTCGTCACATGAAGGAATCCGGCATCGGCTATGGTTCGGTGAACCACCCGGTCGACCGCGATCCGGTTTGCGGCTACAACGGCATCATCGGCGATCGCTGCCCGAAGTGCGGACGCGCCGAAGACGACAATGTCCGTTTCGAGCGCATTCGCCGTATCACGGGCTACCTGGTAGGCACGCTCGACCGTTTCAACGATGCGAAGCGCGCTGAAGAGGCCGACCGCGTTAAACACGCTGTCAACTAATGACTACGCTTAGAATGTACGGAACCGCACCCGAGTCCATCGTTGATGGGCCGGGCCTGCGGTTCTCCGTTTTCGTGCAAGGCTGCACGCATCATTGCCCAGGGTGCCACAATCCTGAGTCGCAGCCTTCTGATGGGGGATACTTATGCGAGCCTGCCGATATCGTGCATGAGGTCCATAAGAACAAGCTCATTCATGGGGTCACACTCACAGGAGGGGAGCCATTCGAGCAAGTCGAAGGCGTGTTCGAGCTCGCTCAGCTACTCAAGGCTGAAGGCTACGATCTGTGGATCTATTCAGGATATCTCTTCGAAGATCTCATGGCAGGGCACCCTCACGAAAAAGCACCCGATCTGCTTGCGCTCTGTGATGTGCTTGTTGATGGACCCTTCGTTGAAGCATTGCATAGCTACGATCTGAATTGGGCAGGTTCGTCGAATCAACGTGTAATCGATCTTCCTGCAACGCTCAAGAGCGGAGAAGTGGTGCTCTGGAAACAAGATACGATCGATTTCGAGGCACCAAGTTCGTGGTAGAGGGCACTTCTGGGCGCTACTGGAAGGAAACTGCGCGTTCATGTGAAGCGGAGAGCGGGAATACAGGAGAGTGAAGAGCATAAAAAAGTCACCCTCCTAGGATGAACCCACCTAAAAGAAGGTGGGTGTTCGCAGCGAGCTTCCTGGCTTTCGTATCAACGGACACGAATCCCCATTTCACACGCAATGTAGAACTCCCTAGTATTAGTCATCGGTCCATCGCGATATAGAGGGTGACAGCCCTCATTATAATAGGTTTGAATTAAAATGAAGTGGTTGTTTCATTTCCGTATGAAATGAACATTACTTTGAGAGCCTTCATGCTAGGTGCGTATTCAATACGTCTTGAGCATGCATTTGAAAAGAGTTGTATTGATCGCTGAAACCACCATACTGTTCTCCACGCAAGCTGAGGTCGTGCGCTATCGCAAATGCTTAGCTTCACAAGCGAAAGACAGCGCATTGGGCGTGAACGTTACCACGCCAAACGCGCTCGTAGAAGAACTCTGGGAGGTATGGGGTAGTGGTGAGCGCTTGGTCTCGGACACTCAACGCAGATTGATCATCAAGCAGCTCTTAGCCGATCAGGATGACTGGGTTGATTCTGCAGGAACGGTCGATCTGCTTGCGCCTTTCGTGCGAGATTTCATCACGTACCTCGATGAGGATTTTATTGCGGTTCATCAGGATGAATTTTCGGCAACCGATGAACAGATCATTCGCTTCGTACGCTGCTATGAAGATGTGCTCGTGCAAACGGGGCTCATCGAAGGCGCTCAGGCGGTGCAATGCTTAGAGGCGCAGGTGGCTTTGCCTGCTTGTGTCATACGAACGCAAGAGGAACTACCCGGCTATCTTATGCGTTTTTTTGAGCATATTGTTGCTTCTCTTACTATCGCTCCTTCGCAGATCGGGTCTGCTGAGCTAGGAGACGCGAGAGGTGATGCAACATCTGAGCTATCTGCTGCTGTCCAACAAGAACCCCTCGTTCGTCTTTTGGAACCTGCAGGTACAACAGCAGAAGCTTACGCGCTCCATCGCGAGCTTATCTCGCCAGATAGTGGTAGTAAGGTCATCATCACTGCGTATGACCCTCAGCATCTCTTTGACCAGAGTGCAGAAGCGCTCATTCGAGAGGGATTTATCGTGACCTTGAATACGAGGCGCGGTTTTCGTGAGACCTTATTCGGTCAGGCGTTCTGTGCTGCACTGATGTTGCTTGATGATTCGTCAAATGCAACGCATCAGCGTGAGGTTGATGCTGCGCTCAGTTATCTAGCTTCTCCGTTTTCTCTAGTAAATTCCGATAAACGTGCATACGTTGCACGTATGATTCGTGCGGATCGCTCTCTTACGCGAGAGGGGCTTTGTGATCTGCTTAGGAGCACCTCTCGCAGTTTCGAGTTCTTCGAAGAACTGGGCGCGGAAAGCGATGCTGATGTGCTCTTCGCCTACTTCAGAGACCTGACCTTCCAGCTCCATCTAAACGAGGCTGAACAGGAATGTGAACGCACAGTCATCGATCGCTTGTCTGTCTTATATCAGGAAGCTCGCATGCTTTCGCTTGGTCCGCGGTCGTTCATCGACCTGGCGCAAAAGATCAGCGTTCCTTTTGTGCGTACGACCGAATCAGCTTCATCAGACCTGGCGGAGAACGTGTCCGATCTGCCTGCGTTTCTGGAAGCGATCCAGCCTCCTGCACGATGGGCATATTTTACAAGTCTTGAGGATGCTGCCGCTCTTCCACAAAACTGTTGCGATGCGCTCATCATGACTGCGCTCGATTCGGGGCATTATAATGGCTCGGAGAAGCGTTCGACGCTTACGGAGTTCCTACAGCGTTTCGATTTACCTCTTCCTGTTGCTCTGCGTCAGGCCATGGCTGCGCGCTTCGATCGTGTATGTAGGCTTGCGCGTTATAAGATCGTATTTGAGCATGCGCAGCAGAACATCGACGGTAACGAACATTATGCTGCTTTCTTCCTCGAAGAATATCTCAACGAATGCGCTCTTGAAGAACGCGATGTCGAAGTGGTGCACTTCGGTGAAGAGGATTTTGCACTGCATGCATGCCTTACAGAGCTAACTGATAGTTTTCTCCATAGTGAAGCGCGAGTGCAGCCTGGCTCACTTGATTCAGTATCTGCAAGGGAATTGGTAGCTTTCGGTCGCGATGCTGAAGGTATGATGCGTCCGATCATCTCTGCGTCGGCGCTGGAGAAGTATCGCAGTTGCCCGTATAGCTGGTTCATCGAGCGTAAGTTGCGCCTTGAAGAGGTCGAAGAGACCTTTGGACCGCGCGAAATAGGCACGTTCGTGCACGGTCTTTTTCAAGAATTCTTCGACCAGTTGGCTGAGCAAGGTCGTTTTCGCGTCACGTCACTCACTTACGAAGAGGATCGCGCTCTTTTCTTGAGCCTCTTCGATCGGCGAATCGCTGAGCAGGAGGCGCTTGCAGTAGGGGATCGTCTGATTGCGATCGATCAGCTTGAGCGCGAGAAGATCGAGCAGTTGAAACGGCAGTTGACCACTGCGCTCTCATATCAGCAGCATCTGTTCTCCGGTTATCGCGTGCATGGTCACGAGATCGCGATCGCACCCGAAGAGGCGATCGTGTATGGTGGTGCGATCATCAACGGGCGCATCGATCGTATCGATGTTGACGATGAGGGCAACTTCATCGTGATCGATTATAAGGGGTCGCTTGCGGACTATGGTGCTGGATTTTCCTTACCTGATGAAGGTGAGATAGACCAAGATGAGCTCTTTGAAGCGCCCGATAAGGTGCAGGCGCTCATATATGCGCAAGTGCTCAGGAAAAAGGATCCTGCGCTCACACCTAAAGGCGCGGTCTATATGAGTTATCGCCCGAAGAGCCCCAAAGAGCTCTTAGCTGGGTCGCTTTCGGAATGTTTAGCGGAAAGTGAGGCATTTACGAAAAAGGAAAACGTGGTGGAGGGAAGTTTCGAGAGGTATCTTGACCTCGTTGAAGAAGATCTTGGTGCAACTATCGCACATATGGTAGAGGGCGTTATCGCGCCTGATCCGCGATCGGCTGCTTCTTGTAGGTATTGTCCAGTACTGTATTGTGAAAAGAGGATCAATGGATCTTAGTGGGGCAACACCCGGACAGAAGCAGGTCATAACCACTCTCGATGCTCCTCTTGCGATCGCTGCAGGGGCGGGTAGCGGCAAGACCTTCACGCTTACGCGACGTATTGGCTATGCGCTCGTAGGCGATCATGGTCAGCAGCCGCCTTATATTGATAGCATCGAAGAAGTGCTTGCGATCACGTTCAGTAAGACGGGCGCAGCAGAACTCAAATCGCGCATTCGTCTTTTGCTTCAGGAAGAAGGGCTTGATGATCAAGCACGGGCGGTCGAAGACGCTTGGATCACTACGATTCACGGAATGTGCGCACGCATCCTGCGCGAACATGCCTTAGAGCTCGGTCTTGATCCGGCATTTAGCGTGGTGGAGGGCAAGGAGCAGTCAGAGCTTTGGCAGAGCGCGCTCGAAACGGTGCTCGATAAGCTCTCTGATGAGCAAGGAGATAGGCGTCTTAAACGTCTTTTTGAGCTGTTTCCCGAAACTCATGGACCGCAGGGTGTCGGCGGGCTTCCCTCGTATCTCACCACGCTCTGGGAGAAAACGCTTAGCACGCCTGATGGCTTCAAGAGCGTTGTGATGCCATCATCCTCGCTCGACCTTGCGCGCACGCTTCGCGCGATGATCGAGTTGGGCGAGGCGTATGTGGTAACAACGGATCAATGGGATGGTAAGCCAACAAAAGCCGACCAGCAGCACCTTGCTATTCTGCATGATGCATTGCAGACTGCCCAGGCTTATCAACAACGCGTCTCGCTCGAAGGGGTCACCTTCGAAACTGATGACTTTGACATGATGGAATATGTCGAGATGATCCTAGCTTTCCCCAAGACTTCGCCAGCATATCGGAATAATAGGCCTGATGCTGCGTTCTTCGCGGCCTATCGCGAACGTTATGCAGAGATCGCTCGCGCGCTCATGCAGGAAATCTCGCATGCTCTGTCGGTTGATCTGTTGCGATTGGTCCAGCAGGTCGATGCAGAATATCAGTGTCTTAAGGGCGCTGATTGCCTTGATAACACTGATCTGCTTCGGCGGTGTGCACGAGCACTCGAAGATCATCCTGGTTTGTGCACTGCGTACCAGCAGCAATTCAAGCTGATCATGGTGGATGAATTTCAGGATACTGATCTGCTCCAAGTTGCCATCATCGACCACCTTTCGCGCGACAAAGGAGCGAATGTTGCAACGGTGGGGGATGCCCAGCAGAGCATCTATCGTTTTCGCGGTGCGGATGTTGAAGTGTTCCATCGTCATCGTCAGATGCAGCAGCAACGACATGCTGCGATGCAATCCCTTTCGCTTCCGGATAATTTCAGGAGCCATGGAGATATATTGACTTTCGTCGATAAGATCTTCTCGCGCACAGAATTCTTTGGGGAAGCATTCTTGTCGCTGAATCCTAAAGGTGATGTAAATACTCAGTTCGATGATCTCTTTGCAGAGACACCGCGGGTGATCGTTGAAGCGGTGGAATCTCAGCGTGGCGGTGGTTCGCTCGAAGATGCACGCAAGAAGGTGGCTCGTTCCCTTGCTTCGCGTTTTGCGCAGCTGCGTGATCAAGGTGCTCGTCCTTCGGATATGGCTGTTTTGCTCGGCAAGCTAACAAACGTGGCGGTCTATGCGCGTGCTCTGGCGGAAGAGGGGTTCGAGTGCATAATCGCAGGTGGTTCGGTCTTCGCTCAGGCTAAAGAAGTGCACATTGTCGAGGCTTGTTTGGCGTGCATTGCTGACGAGGATGCTTCGATTGCGCTCTATCAGGTGCTCTCTTCACCACTTTTCAACCTGTCGGATAGTGCTCTATTCGTCGTTGCGAACTTCGATGCAAGTTCCGATGGTCTTCCCCGAAGTGCTTCGTTTGCACGTCGTTTCTGGTTCTTGACCAGGCAGCTTAGTAGGGGAGGAGACGTGAGTGTGCGTGATCTGTTCGCTTCTGCTGTGCTTTCTTCACCCGATCTTGGTGAGCTTATGCGCTGTCTCGAGCTTATGTCTCGTTGCGCAGCGCAGGCTGAAAAAGCTTCGGTCTATAAAGCTCTACACGATCTCATCACTGATGCTGGATGGTTCTACCGTCTTCAAGAGGAAGGCGCAGAGGGAATGGCGGTGGCGGCCAATTTGTTCAAAGCGCTCGATATCGTTTCCGAATGGGAGCATGAGCAGAAGGACCTTTTGCAGATTGCGACCGATTTTTCGGCATTTTTGGAAGTCTCGAAACAAAGTCCTGGTGTCTTAGCGACCTCTGAAGGAGATTTTGTTCAGATCATGACCATCCATGCGAGCAAAGGGCTTGAATTCGATCATGTGGCGGTTGCTGAGATCAATTCAGGCATTCCAAAGTCGTCTCCGCTCAAGATCGACACATATGGTGAGCAGATACTCTTCTCGCTCACGCCAAAGCTCTCTGATGCTGCGAGCAAGAACTATAAAGAATTGTGTGCAGGCTTGGATGAGGGCGCAGATCTTGACGATCTGCTCTCGGGTTCTTTCCTGGGCAAGCTTCAAGATCTTTCATCTGCTGATATGAGCGCTTTGCTGGATGCTCGTATCGTTCAAGCTGAGCTCGATGATGCCGAGCGTTTGCTCTATGTTGCTCTGACGCGTGCTTGCAAATCGCTTTGTCTATGCTTGACGATATCCAATCGAGGAGCGGCAAAATTCGAATATGCGAGCCATGGTGTAGTCGGCCTGATCGCCGATGCGCTCGCGTGGGAGAAGAGCGCTAACGCGAAGCAATATCTCTTCGATTATGGCGGGAGCGCTCCTGCGCTCGTTCATCATGAGGTGCTGACACAAAAGCTGGAGGAGCAGCTGAGAGATCCAGCGGAGGAGCGACCGTTCGTGGTGCCTGTGTTCACTGAGGTGGATATGCGGACGGTGAACATAGCTTCGCCGCGCGCCGATGTGGTCTCATATTCTTCCATCGCACCCGACCATAGGCAAGGTAAGGGAGGAGAGGCAGGAGACCACGATAAGTTCGATACTGTAGAACCTTCTGCTGGATCTGATGTCGAAACTACTCTTCTTGATGACGCGTTCCTCTCAGACGAAGAGATGTTTCCCGAAGATGTGGCAGCGCTTGTGAAGCAACAGAGCGCAACGGCGCTCGGCACGGCGTTCCATCGTTTGGCTCAGCGGGCGATCGAATCGCGTACGGAGGTAGGCGTCGTACCTGAATTGCCTGCGTCTACGTTTATCTCGCAGGTCAAGCTTAGCAGTCTATCGCAGCTGCAAGAAAAGCGCTTGGACGAAGCAACGCAGCGCTGGTTCGCGAGCGATCTCTGCAAGCGCTTCTTCGCGTGTGAGCACATCTACGCAGAAGTTCCCTTCATGCTCGAGATCGGTTCAGCCGAGCGCCCTCTGTATCTTGAAGGCGAGATCGATGGCCTTGCCGTAAGCGAGGCTGACAAGGATCATGCGTTCTTCATCGACTATAAGACCGGCGGCTCCGATGAAGAATCGCCTGAACAACTACATGAGAAGCATCTCCTGCAGGCACGATGCTATGCGCTTGCGCTCATGCGGCAGGGCTTCAAAACGGTCGAAGCGCACTTCGTCCGCGTGGAGCGTATGAGCAAGGACGATCCCGCACAGCCACAGGTAGTACCTTATCGTTTCACAGTAGAAGATCTCGCTACGCTCGAAGAGGCGGTCTTGTCCGCTTATGAGGCGCGCAGGAGTTAGGAATCCTTGCGCTAAAGGTTGCGCGCAAATCACGGTGGCTCGGCGTAAGCTAACCGGGAAACGAACACGTAAAGGAGAGCCATGGATACGCTCTTTACTCAGATGGAAGATGAAACGCGTCTTGCGCACGTGCCGCTCGCTGTTCGCATGCGTCCGCGCACGCTCGATGAGCTGGTCGGGCAGCAGGAGGCGGTCGGCGAAGGCACCTGGCTTCGAGCTGCGATCGAGAACGACACGCTTTCATCGATCATCCTCTACGGGCCTGCAGGTACTGGGAAGACCTCGCTCGCTCGCGTGATTGCACACTCCACGCACGCCACGTTCGTGGAGGTTTCGGCTATCGGTGGAACGGTGTCGGATCTGCGCAAGGTCATTGCGGAAGCTGATGAGCGCCTGGTTCATCGCAACTTGCGTACCATCCTATTCATCGACGAGATCCATCGTTTCAATCGTGCGCAGCAGGATGCGCTGCTCCATGCGGTGGAAGATGGCATCGTGGTACTCATTGGTGCGACTACGGAAAATCCGTTCTTCGAGGTGAATTCTGCGCTGCTTTCCCGCTCGCGTTTGATCGAGCTTCACAGCCTTTCCGATGACAACATCCGCGAGATTCTCGGTGCAGCGCTCGTGGATGATCGCGGCCTCGGCGATGCCTATACGCTTTCAGATGAAGCAGCCGATGCGATTCTTACCTTGTGTGCGGGCGATGCGCGCGCGGCGCTCACTACGCTTTCGCTCGCTTCCGATGTGGCTCGGGCGCAGAATGCTCACGAGATCACGCGCGCCATGGTCGAGGTTGCCATGCCGCAGCACAGTTTGCCCTACGATAAAGATCGCGACATGCACTACGACATCATCTCGGCGTTCATCAAGTCGATGCGCGGTTCCGATCCTGATGCAGCGCTCTACTGGCTTGCACGCATGATCGATGGCGGCGAAGATCCGAAATTCATCGCGCGCCGTATCTTCATCTTGGCTTCGGAAGATATCGGCAATGCCGATCCGCAAGCACTTCTTGTTGCTGAGGCTGCGTTCAGAGCAGCTGAGGTGATAGGGTACCCCGAATGCGGCATCAATCTTGCCCAAGCGGCAGTCTACATGGCTCTCGCTCCTAAATCGAACGCTTCTTCACAGGCGTATTTCAATGCGCTTTCTGAAGTGAAGAAGGGGCCTGCGCGTGCGGTGCCGAACCATCTGCGCGATCGCCACCGTCCGGGCAGTGAAGACTACGGTGCGTATCTCTATCCGCATAACTATCCTGGAGCCTACGTTGAACAGCAATATCTTCCCGATGGCCTTGAGCGCGGGTGTTTCTTCACGCCGAGCGATCGAGGGTGGGAACGTTACCGTATTGATTACTCGACGAAAGACTTTTCAGGCTTATAAAAGGGTATAATCGAGAAAATTTGGATTGGAAGGAAAGGTGTCGTTATGGAGAATCTCATTCCGGTTGGACTGTTCATCCTGTGCCTGGCTGGTGCGGTTGCGCTCCTGGCCCTTGCATATTTCTTGTATATCCTCGTCAAGATCATTCGCAACACCGTGAATGAAAAGGTCAACCCCATGCTCGATGATGCTGCTGATCTCATCAAACAAGCTAAACCAATTATGGGGCGTGTCGATCCACTCATGGATCGCATCACGCTCACCATCGACGGTGCGAATCTGCAGATCATGCGCATCGATCAGATCATGGAAGATGTGAACAAGATCACGGACAACGTTTCCAAAGCAACAAGCTCGGTTGATAAGGTCACGCAAGCGCCGTTGGGTATCATCGCGAAGGCAACGTCTGCTATCCGCGAGAAGATCAGTCCTGTGAAGAATGTTGAAGGCACGGCAGGCGTGGTGCTCACCAATGTTGATAACGGTCTTGAGTTCGTGGGTGAGAAGGTTGCCGATATGCAGGCAGATAATGCTCAGCGCTCAGCTGATCGCGAAGCAGCTCAGGCAGCGCGCGATAAAGTGGCTGAGGAAACGAACAAAACGGCTGCCAATCTTAAAGAAGCGGTCTTCATCAAGGCTAACGCAGACGCAGGCGCAAACTAGTAGCACGAAGGAATACCAGCATGAAACACGTCGATCCGACGAGTAGATCGTTGGATGTTGAAGACAAAGAGTATCGTGAGGTAAGCCTAAAAACGATGAAAGCGGGGCGGTGGTTCTTCATCGCCTCGCTCGTCGTTTTATGTGGCATCATCGTCTATTACACCACGGTCGTTTTGAACATCCTTTCCATTCCTATCGGTATCATCCTGTGGTCGGTCGTTATCGTGTTCTGCTTGCGTGGCATCGTCGATGGACTGGAGAAGCGGGGGGTGAATCGACTGATCGGCACGACCGTGGCCTATTTGGTCATGCTCCTTGTGCTCGCAGCCTGCGTATTCCTCATGTTCTCGCCCCTGTTCGGTGTAGGCAATCAGTTCGATTCGCTCATCCAAAGCGTTCCTGTCTATATTTCGCAAGTGAGCGAGTGGTGGAATCATGTCTACGAGCAATACGCAGAGTTCTTCCAAGATGCTACTATCAAGGAATATATGAACAGCGCATTCGCTTCTCTTTCCAGTTGGGCATCTTCTGTTGCTTCTCAGAGTGCACAGGGAGTTGCTGCTGTCGGTTCAGGCGTTGCTAATACGCTCTTGGTCGTGGGTTTTGCGCTCGTCGTTGCGTTCTGGATCTTGCTCGAGTTGCCCGCGCTCAATAAAGAGATCTATCGTCTGCTTGGTAAGAATCACGGCGAAGATCTTGTTATGCTCGAGATCACGTTCACTCGCGTAGTGGGAGGCTACATCAAAGCAACGCTCATCCAATGTGGCATCATCGCAGTAGGGTGCGGTATTGGCTTTGCGATCATGGGTCTGCCCAGCGCTGCTGCACTTGGCCTTATCACTGGAGTGCTCAATATCATTCCTGTTATCGGTCCGTGGCTTGGCGGTGCGCTTGCAGGCATCACGGGCATCTTTATCAGCCCGCTCATCTGCATCATCGCAATTGTCTACACCGTTATCGTGCAGCAGATCGTCTACACCTTCATCTCGCCAAAGCTCATGTCGAATTCGGTCGATATTCATCCTGCGCTCGTTATCCTTGCTCTCATGATCGGCTCAGCGCTCGGTTGGGCGATGAGTGGATTCATCGGCAGCTTCATCGGAATGCTGCTCTCCATTCCGCTCGCGGCTGCTGCCAAATCGATCTTCGTGTACTACTTCGAGAAGAGGACCGGTCGCTCCATCCTCGACCCTGAAGGAGTCTTTTTCAAAGGTGATTCTTCGGGTACTTTCAACCCGCTCGCCGATGCAACGGGCGAAATGGCGCCCGTTAGGGTTGATAGCAAGAACCAAAAGCGCTGAATCACGCTGCGCTGTTGTATGATGCAAAAGCAAAGATTTTCCATTCGTCCTATCCACGAGAAAGTGTGTCCATGGAATATATGACCACGGCGGAGATCCGCGAAAAGTATCTGAAGTTTTTTGAGGAGAAGGGGTGCAAGCGCATGCCTTCTTCTTCGCTTATTCCCGACGACCCTTCGCTTCTGCTCACGGCGGCGGGCATGGTGCAGTTCAAGCCGTACTTCTTGCAGCAAAAGCATCTGGAAGCGCCCTATATCGGCACTACCACGGTGCAGAAGTGCGTGCGCACCAACGATATCGACATCATCGGCACCACCGGGCGCCATCTGAGCTTCTTCGAGATGCTCGGCAATTTCTCTTTCGGCGAATACTTCAAGAAGGAAATGTGTGCTTGGGCGCTTGAATTCTCGACCGAGGTGCTTGGTCTTCCGCTCGAGAAGCTCTATTTCACCGTGTTCGAAGATGACGATGAAACGATCGAGATCTGGCAGAATCTTGGCATTGATCCAAGCCATATCTCGAAGCTTGGTGAAGACGATAACTTCTGGCGTGCTGGCCCCACTGGCCCGTGCGGTCCATGCTCTGAACTGTATTTCGACCAGGGCCCCGAAGTAGGCTGCGGAAGCCCTGATTGTGCTCCAGGTTGCGATTGTGATCGCTTCCTCGAGTATTGGAATTGCGTCTTCACGCAATATGATGCACAAGAAGATGGCACGCTCGTGCCCTTGCCCAAGAAGAACATCGATACCGGCATGGGTCTTGAGCGCATCGCTGCCATCATGCAGGGTGTGGACAACAACTACGATACCGACATCCTGCGCGATCTGATCGCGGTGGGCGAGGACCTTTCGCACAAAACGTACAAGACAGATGAAGCAACCGACCTGGCGTTGCGCATCATCGCCGACCACAGCCGTGCGGTCACGTTCATGATCGCCGATGGTATCCTGCCTTCGAATGAAGGACGTGGATATGTGCTGCGTCGCTTGCTGCGTCGTGCGGTCATGAAGGCTCACTCGATCGGCATCGAGGGCGCGTTCCTTTCGCACTACATCGAGAAGATCATGGAGCTCATGGGCTCGGTCTATCCCGAACTCATCGAGAATGAAGCGCTCATCAAGCGCATCGTGCTTTCCGAAGAGGAACGTTTCGGCGCCACGCTCAAGCAAGGTCAGGTTTACCTTGAAGAGGCGCTCGGCGAACTCGAAGGTAATGTGCTCCCTGGCGATCGCGCTTTCGTGCTGCATGATACGTATGGCTTCCCAATCGAGGTCACCCAAGAAATCTGCGCAGAGCGCAATATCACCGTCGACGAAGAGGGCTTCGCACACTGCATGGAAGAGCAACGCAGCCGCGCTCGTGCTGCTAACGCCGACGATGCAGAAGCGGCTTGGTCGAACTTCGGGGGCATCTATGTTGAGTTGCTCGAGAAGCTTGGACCTACCAATTTCGTTGGCTACGACACGCTCGAATGCGGCGCTATCGTGAACGCGCTCATCTCTGAGGGCGAAGTGGTGGAGCGCCTGGAAGCAGGTCAGGAAGGCGAGATCGTCCTGAACACCACGCCGTTCTATGCTGAAATGGGCGGCGAAGTAGGTGATACGGGTATCATCTTCGCTGGTGAGAGCGTTGCTCGCGTGCTTGATACGAAAGCTCCTGAAGCGGGTCTTACTGTTCATAAGGTCAAGATCGAATCGGGCTCATTCGCAGTTGGCGAAGATGCTACAGCTTCGGTCGATGCGAAACGTCGTGCATCTATCGCGCGCAATCACACGTGCACGCATATCCTTCATGCAGCATTGCGCGAGGTGCTCGGCGCTCATGTGAAGCAGGCAGGTAGTTATGTTGGTCCCGATCGTTTGCGTTTTGACTTCACGCATTTCGAAGCGCTCACTCCTGAACAGATCGCACAGGTCGAAGAGCTTGCGAACTCCTACATCATGCAAGCGATTCCTACTACGCGCTATGAAACTTCGCTCGATGAAGCTCGCAATTCTGGTGTGACCGCACTCTTCGGTGAGAAGTACGGTGAAACCGTGCGCGTGGTCGAGGTCGGCCAGTTTTCGCGTGAGCTGTGCGGCGGATGCCATGTGAACAACACGGCCGAGATCGGGTTCGTGAAGATCACGAGCGAGGGCAGCGTAGGTGCGAGTTTGCGTCGTATCGAAGCAGTGACGAGCTATGGTGCACTTGCGTACGTGAACGGCATAGAAGCCGAATTGCGCGAAACTGCTGGACTGCTTTCCGTGCCGATATTCGATGTTTCTGAACGCACTGCTGCGAACATGACTGCCTATAAAGAGCTGCAAACCCGCTTTAAGCGTACGCAAAACGCCGTTGCCGACGATAATGTCACGTCGTTGCTTGACCAAGCAGTGCTCACTCCTGCAGGTTATCCGGTCATCGTTGCACAGGTTGATGTGCGCGATCCGGGCAAGCTGCGTAATTTCTGGGACGTGGTACGTTCGCGCATGGATGCGCCAGGTGCCGCAGTTTTCATTGGTGTTAAGGATGATCGTCCGATCTTGCTTGCAGCAGGAAGCGATGAAGCGGTTGCTGCTGGATTCAATGCGGGCACTATCATCAAGACCATCGCACCGCTCGTTTCTGGCGGTGGCGGTGGAAAGCCCACCATGGCACAAGCAGGTGGCAAGGATGCTTCTGGTATTCCTGCAGCGCTCGATAAGGCGCGTGCTGAACTTGGCCTTGCCTAGGTTTATGCGCCCTGTTTTCGCATACCAACTGCCGCGGGTGATCGCATGAGGGTCATGGCGCTCGATATTGGGGAAGTGCGTTGCGGTGTCGCGGTGAGCGATCCTCAAGAGCGCGTTGCGAGCCCTGTCTGCGTGCTTCCTACCCAAGAGGTGCTCGCGAACGCTTCGTCGTTTCGTCGTGTTATAGAAGATTGGGAGCCGGAATTGATCCTTTCAGGCTTGCCGCTTTCCCTGAACGGCGAAAGAGGTCCTCAGGCGCAACGCATAGAAGAGCAAGCAGCTCGCATAGCGAAAACGCTCGATCTGCCGCTCGAATTCTGCGATGAGCGCTTGAGTTCTGCCGAAGCAAAACGTGCGCTCCGCGAAGGTGGGCATTCTGAAAAGTCTATGCGTGGTAAGGTTGATATGATCGCAGCTTCGATCTTCTTGCAATCGTGGCTCGATGCCCGTCACTGAACGCACTGCGAAAGGTATTTGAGTGTTTCGTCGTAAGGTTACGTATTCTCGCAAACCCACCCATGCTGCCCGTGCTGCGCACGCACGAGGAGAGCGCCAGTTCAGCAAATATGACACGTCGCTCATCGAGCCGCGTCGTTCAAAGAAGCCGCTCTATATCGGTATCGCTGCCGTAGTGCTCGTGGTTATCGTGATCTTCGGGCTGGTGAATTGTATGGGTTCTTGCGACAAGAATCCGAACATGCTCCCAAGCGATCAGCAGGCGCGCATCGAGATTCCTGATGGTTCTACGACGCAAGAGATCGCCACGATCCTCTACGATGCGGGCCTCATCGAAAACAAGAAAGCTTTCAGCAACGAGGTATCTCAAAAAGGTTATGGCTCTTCGCTTAAAACCGGCATCTATGTGTTCACTGGAGGCACGCCACTCTCAGAGGTGGTCGAGCACCTCGAAGCTGGTCCGAATCAGGCTGATAACAGCTATGTGATACCAGAAGGCTACACGCTCAAACAAACAGCGCATGTCGTTTCAGAGGCATACGCAGGTTCGATCAGTGAAGCGGATTTTCTAGCAGCTGCACAGGATGCGGCGCGCTTTTCGGATCAGTTCAGCTTCGTAAAGGATGCTTACAATAATTCACTCGAGGGCTTCTTGTTCCCTAAGACCTACGAGATCATCGCGGGTGCCGATGCAGATAGCGTGGTCGCTCAGATGCTCACGCAGTACGAACAAGAGATCAAGCAGCTTAACTATACGTATCCGCATGATGCAGGATTGAGCGATTACGAGGTGCTCATCCTCGCTTCGATCATCGAGCGCGAAGCTGCGGCGGATAATAAGAAAGCGGTTGCTTCGGTGTTCTACAACCGTCTTGCGATCGATATGGCATTGCAGTCCGATGCTACCACTGCCTACGTGATCGAGGGCGATCCGAAGCCCGAAGACCTGCAGAAGGAAGGCCCGTTCAACACCTATTTGAACAAGGGGCTGCCTCCAGGACCTATCTGTTCGCCGGGTCTTGCGGCGCTTGAAGCAGCCTGCGATCCCGATCAGAGTGACTACCTCTATTTCTATTTCAAAGACAACGGTCAAGGCGGGCTGGATTATTTCTTCAGCAAGACCTATGAAGAGCATCAGCAGGCGATCGCTTCATAGGATCACGCTCATATAGAGAGGGAACGTGTGGGGCTATTCGTGCCTGAAAAGCAGTTTTCATCGGTCGCAGCGATCGATGCGGAATGGGATCTTCTGCGCTTGCACCTCACGCATGTATTGCTCGATCTTGATAACACGCTTCGTCGGCGCGATAACGATGAAGTGCCGCTAGAGGTGCGCGCATGGCTTACGCATGTGCAGCAAAAAGGCATCAAACCCTGCATTTTGAGCAACAACTTCCATGAAAACGTATTTGCGGTCGCACACGAACTTGATATTCCTATCGTAGCAAAAGCGATGAAGCCCTTAACAGGCGGATTCAAGCGCGCACTCGACCTGGTCGGGGGCAGCGTGGAAGACTCCGTTATGGTGGGCGATCAGCTCTTCACCGATGTGGTGGGGGCGCATCTTGTTGGTATGCCCGCTTACTTGGTTGCGCCGCTCGTGGATGTCGATCTGAAGCACACCCAGTTGGTGCGCAAGGTCGAAGGGCTCTTCTTGAAGGAGCCTGCGCCCCAGAGGGGCGTTTGTCTACAAGATGACCGAGCGAATGCGGTTTCATCATCGCGCGAAGGCGAACGGTGAATGTAGGACGCATGCGCTAATTTCCTCGCAGGGAAATCAGGGGTTTTGATAGAATAAAACCAATGGAGGTCTTGCTTCTGTAGGACTAAGAGAACCTGATGAAAAAGGACGATTATGGAATACGTATCTGCTGGTGAAAGCCATGGTCCTGCCTTAACGGCGATCGTTACTGGAGTGCCTGCAGGGCTTTCGATCTCGGAAAAGAACATCAATTCCGATCTCGCTCGGCGTCAAGGTGGATACGGTCGCGGGGGAAGGCAGAAGATCGAGAAAGATCGTGTTCAGGTCCTGTCGGGGGTTCGCTTCGGAAAAACGCTCGGAAGTCCTGTTTGCCTTTCGATCAAGAATGACGATTGGGAGAATTGGACCGACCGCATGGCGGTATTCGGCGATGCGCCCACAGATCTTGTGCGCGAGGTCACGCCTCGTCCTGGACATGCTGATCTTCTGGGCGTACTCAAGAACGACCAGACTGATTGTCGTAATATTCTCGAGCGTTCGAGCGCGCGTGAAACCGCTATTCGCGTTGCGGCTTCGGGCATCGCTCGTGAATTCTTAGCTGAAGTAGGCGTAGAGGTCTATTCCTATGTTGTTTCCGTTGGTGGCGTAGGCATGACTGAAGAAGACCCTATGCGCGATGCGGCTGACTATCGACCGTTAGCTATCGAGATGAGTGAGTTGCGTTGTCCCGATGAAGAGGCGACCGAAGCCATGAAAGCTCGTATCGATGAAGCGAAAGAGCTTGGGCAGAGCTTGGGCGGAACCTTTAGGGTGGTGGTCAATGGACTCTTGCCAGCACTCGGCGGATTCGAAGAAGCGCGAAGCCGTCTCACCTCGAAGCTCGGTGGTGCTCTCTTCTCGATTCCTGCTATCAAAGGTGTTGAGTTCGGCATTGGCTTCCAGAATGCCGAGGTGCTCGGTCATGAAGCGCATGATGAGATCTATCTCGATAAGAAGAAAGGCTTCATGCGCCGAACGAACCGCGCTGGTGGCTTGGAAGGTGGCATGACCACAGGTATGCCGCTCATCATGACGGCAGCCATGAAGCCGATCCCTACGCAGATCGACCCGCTCAATACGGTCAATATCGATACGCTCGAAGTGGACAAGGCGTCCATTGAACGAAGCGATGTATGTGCGGTGCCCGCTGCTTCAGTGGTTGCTGAAGCTGAGGTCGCGTTCGTTATCGCACAGGCGTATCTCGACAAATTCGGCTCCGACAATATGACCGATATCAAAGCGAACATCGAATCATTCAAGAAGCGCATCAAGACCATGTCGCGTTAAGCTCGAAATATCGAGCAGGTGCGTTTGCTGCGGAGATGTGCAAACGCATAGGCGATCAGTATTTCATCAACAAAGCGCAAGCGATCAGAGAGAAAGAGGACCATATGAGCGACAATGCTATTCCTGCAGGTGGTTACCGTCTTACCAAACCCGTATTCTTCATCGGGTTCATGGGTGCGGGCAAAACGAGCGTCTCTCAGCAGCTTGCGGTCCAATACGGTCTTGCCTCGATCGATGCGGACGAATACCTTGAATTGCGCGAAGATCGCATTATCGCCGACATCTTCGCTGAAGATGGAGAAGAGGTGTTTCGCGATATCGAAACGGATGTTCTGCGCGATCTCTCCAGGCGCTCACCGCGCTTGATTGGTTGCGGCGGTGGCGTGGTCACGAAGCGTGCAGAGAACGCCGAGATCATGCGCGATGCGGGCTATGTAATTTACCTGCAGGTCACTGCCGATGAAGCGGCACGTCGTATTCCCAATACCGATTCACGTCCGATGTTCAAGAACTTGGAAACAGCGCGCAAGACCATCGTCGAGCGCATTCCGCAATATGAAGCAGCAGCGCATTATGCGATCGATACCGAAGGGCGCGAGATAATCGATCTTGCTCGCGAGATCGCAGAGCAGCTGCTCGCCGAAGGCATCATGGTCAAAGAGGAAGCACATGAGTAAGGTCATTGTCGATATTGCCGGTCATAAGCCTTACGACGTGCGCATTGCCGCAGGAGCGATCGAGGGGCTCGGCGAAGCACTCCGTGCGCTTGATGAGAATCCTCAGGCACTCATCATCACCGACGCGACCGTTTCGCCGCATTATCTCAAGCCTGTAAAAGCCTCGCTCGAAGCAGCATCCTATCGTACGTTCGTGCTTACGGTTCCTGCTGGCGAGGATGCGAAATCGATCGAATGCGCGGCCGAGATCTGGAAGGCGATGGCTGATTGCAAGCTCAATCGCGATTCGCTCATCATTGCGCTCGGGGGAGGGGTCGTAGGCGATCTGGCGGGCTTCACGGGCTCCACGTTCATGCGTGGGTTGCCTGTTGTGCAAGTTCCTACCACCTTGCTTTCCATGGTTGATTCTTCGGTTGGAGGAAAGACTGCCATCAACCTTGAGGCAGGGAAGAATCTGGTTGGAACATTTTGTCAACCGCTTTTCGTCTGTGCCGACCTTGCCACCCTTGCAACGTTGCCTGAACGTGAATGGGCATGCGGTTGTGCGGAGATCGCGAAATCGGCAGTGATCGATTCGGATGAGTTTTTCTTCTGGCTCTGTGATAACGCCGAGGCGCTTGCTGCACGTGATATGGACATCGCGCAAGAGGCTGTCGTGCGCAGCGTAGTGTTCAAGGCGCAAGTCGTTGCTGCTGACGAACAGGAGACGAAGGGTGTGCGCGAATGTTTGAACTATGGCCATACGCTCGCTCATGCGATCGAGACTACCGCAGGCTATGGGGTCTATTCCCATGGTGCAGCGGTTGCAGAGGGCATGCGTTTTGCAGCGCGTCTTGCGGCAGCGAAGCTTGGCACCTCGCTTGAATTCATAGAGACGCAAGATAAGCTCCTCGATACGCTCGGGTTGTCAGCGCTCGATTTCCATGCCAACCCTGAAGAGCTGCTCGACTGCATGTTCTCCGATAAGAAGGTCCGTTCGCATATGCTTCGTTTCGTCTTGCCACGCGATGTGGGGAACTGGGAAGTTGTCAGTCTCGACCCTGGTTTCGTACTTGAGCATTTGCGTGCCTGGCAGCAGAGCATCGCCTAGAGGTGGCACACTCATGCAGCAAGACGCTACTCATCCAAAAGAATCGCTTGATAGCGCATTAGGTACAGAAGCGCTGTCATCCCAAGAACGGGAAAGCCTGCTTCGAGAGAGCAAACAGGCTTCGGCGCGTCGTATCGAACGTATTCGTGAACTTCTTGTCGAAAATGAACTCGACGCGCTCTATATTCGCGATCTTTCCAATATCAAATGGGTCACGGCCTTTCAGGGCATCTTCGATGACGAGGCCGCTCACGCGCTTGTCATCACGCCTCATGATGCGATCATTCACAGTGATCTGCGTTACGGCGAGGCACTTGAGGCGGCTGCTCAGGATTCGCAGATCCAGGTGTCTTTTGAACGAACGAGCCATGCGAATTGGCTTTCCCACGTGCTTGCAGGCATTTCGGTCGGCGGGCAGCGCACCGCGGTCGAAGATACGCTCACCTTGCGCGAGTTCCATGCGCTGGAGCAAGTGCTTTCAGATGCATCGGTCGGTTCTGAACTGGCCGAGCGTGCTCGACTCGTTGAAGGCTTGCGTGAGCGCAAAGATGCTCTTGAGGTTGCCCTTATGAGAAAGGCGCAGGCTATTACCGATGCTGGCTTCGCGTTCATCGTCGATCTCATCGAGCCGGGTATGACAGAAGCAGAAGTTCAACGCGCGCTCGATAGCTTCATGCTCGATGCTGGTGCTGAAGGACTTGCATTCTCCACGATCGTCGCAGCAGGTGCTCACGCGGCAAGCCCGCATGCCATTTCAGGTGATACGCGCATTGCGCGCGGCGATGCGATCGTGATGGATTTCGGCGCACGTTTCTGTGGCTATTGCTCCGACATGACGCGCACGGTGTTCGTGGGGGAGCCAACAGAAAAGATGTACCGTGCTTGGGAAGCTATGAGAAGCGCCAATGAAGCTGCTGAAGCGGCCCTTCGTTCCGGAAAGACCGGTGCAGAGATCCATGAGCTTGCTGAAACCGTGCTCGCCGAAGGGGGATTCGCCAACACGATGGGTCATGGGCTTGGGCATAGCCTCGGTATCGACATTCACGAAGACCCTGCACTTTCACCGCGAAATGCGAAACCGCTGCCTGCAGGTGCGGTGCTCACAGTCGAGCCGGGCATCTATCTTCCCGCTGAATTCGGCATGAGACTTGAAGATTTTGGGGTGGTCACCGAAACGGGTTATAACGTGATCACCCAAAGTAGCCATGACATGGTTATAATAGAGCCGCACTAAGCAGAGATAACGAGTAAGAATCGAGGATCCCCGTGGCAATTTCTACCGCCGATTTCCGTAACGGAATGTGTATCGAATATAAGGACAAACTCTGGGTCATCATTGAATTCCAGCACGTGAAGCCAGGTAAGGGTGGCGCATTCGTTCGCACGAAGCTGCGCGATATCCGTTCTGGTCGCGTGGTCGACTACACCTTCAACTCTGGCACGAAGTTCGAGACGCTGCGTCTCGAGAAGAAGGTCATGCAGTACCTCTATAACGATGGCGTGGATTATCACTTCATGGATCCGAATACTTACGATCAGATCGCGCTCAACGCTGAAGTGGTGGGCGATAGCTCACAGTGGCTCAAGGAAAACGACGAGGTCACGCTGCTGTATGCAGGTGAAGAGCTCATCGGTCTCGAGCCGCAGATGTTCGTCGAACTCGAGGTTACCGATACCGAACCGGGCTTCAAGGGTGATACGGTCCAGGGTGGCACGAAGCCCGCAACGCTCGAAACAGGCGCAACCATCCAGGTTCCTATGTTCATCGACAATGGTGACATCTTGCGTATCGATACGCGCGATGGCCGCTATGTTACTCGCGTCTAATCTCTGTTTCGATAACGAAAATACCTTCGATTGCGAGGCGCGTTAGGCGCCTCGTGTCGTATAATGGTCGTTCACTATCATGCAACCCAACCTTAAGGGTGCTCTTTGACAAGGAGGTGCGAGTCACTTGGCAAAACTTCAACTTATGGACACAACGATCCGCGACGGACAGCAAAGTCTTTGGGCAACACGTATGTCGATCGGAGATATGCTTCCCATTTTGCCTAAGATGGATCGCGTTGGATACTGGGCCATCGAGGCCTGGGGCGGTGCAACATTCGACACCTGCCTACGCTTTTTGGACGAAAACCCTTGGGATCGTCTGCGACTCATCAAGTCAAAAACGCCGAACACTCGCTTGTCCATGCTTTCGCGTGGACAGAACCTTGTGGGTTACAAACATTATTCCCGCGAGATCTGCTTCCGCTTCATCGAGGCAGCGCATCGAAATGGCATCGATGTCTTCCGTGTGTTCGACGCGCTGAACGATATCCGTAATGTGGTGGACAACGCTGAAGCCATCAAGGAGTGTGGAGCTCACTTCGAAGGTGCGATCTCTTATACGGTCTCACCCGTTCATACGCTTGATAGCTTCCTTGAATACGGCCAGCAGCTCAAAGATCTCGGCGCCGATTCCATTGCTATCAAAGATATGGCGGGCATGCTCACGCCGTATCGTACCGAGCGTATCGTTAAGGCATTCAACGCCGAGATCGGCCTGCCTATTCATGTGCACTGCCACTATGTTGGCGGTATGGCGCCAGCTAATATCATCAAGTCCGCTGAAGCAGGAGCTGCTATCGCTGATACCGCCAGCGCTCCGCTTGCGTTTGGCAACTCGCATCCCGCAGTCGAGATGATCGTTGCGGCGCTCGAGGAAAGCCGTTACGATACTGGCCTCGATCTGGGGCTTCTCTTCGAGATCTCGGAATACTGGGAAGAGGTGCGCAAGCGTGGCCACTATAAGCGCGGCGTTTCTTCGCTCACGCATATGAAGGTTTATTCACATCAGGTCCCTGGCGGCATGATGTCGAACCTCGTAAGTCAGCTCGAGATCCAAAATGCACTCGATCGCCTGGATGAAGTCATGGAAGAGATCCCGCGCGTACGTGCTGAAGTCGGCTATCCGCCACTTGTTACGCCTATGTCGCAGATCGTTGGCACGCAGGCGGTCTTCAATGTTCTCACGGGTAAGCGCTGGAGCGTCGTTTCCAAGGAAATGAAAGACTATATCTGCGGTTATTATGGCAAAGCTCCTGGCCCTATGGATCAAGAGATCGTTGCCAAGGTCGTGGGTGATTCGCAGGTGCTCGATCCCGATGTGGCACCTGGTTCGCTCGTCACCACCACCTTCGCTGAGCTTGAAGAAGAAATCGGCGATTTGGCCAAGTCTGAGGAAGACGTTTTGATGTATGCGCTGTTCCCGAACGAGGCGCGTACCTATTTGAGCAAACATCGCACATCCGAAAAGGTTGATTTCCTCCTCGAAGAGGAATCAAGCCAGACCAAAGAGGAGGATTACGTGGATATCAATCAGATTCGCGAGCTGGTGCGCGTCGCTGAGGAAAGCGGCGTGGGCGAGATCGTTGTCGAAGAAGAAGGCGCTCGCATCTCAGTCCGCATGCCAGGCGCTATGTGCACAGCACCGGCTGTTCCAGTTGCGGTGCCTACAGAGGCTATTCCTGCAGCTCAGGTTGCACCTGCAGCTGAACCCGCTGCTGCTCCTGCGGACAACGCGAGCCGCCCAGCATCCTGGCATTGTGTAACTGCTCCCATGGTGGGCACGTTCTACGCAGCACCGGCTCCTGGCGAGCCGCCCTTCGTTAAGGTGGGCGATGAGGTCACCGCTAACCAGACGCTTTGCATCGTCGAAGCCATGAAGCTCATGAACGAGATCACCTCTGAAGAGATGGGCGTTGTGCGCGAAGTTTGCCTCGAAGACGCTACGCCGGTGGAATTCGGCACGCCTCTCTTCTACATCGAGCCGCATAATTCCCATGATGCTATCGGACCGGAGAGTGCCTAAATGTTCAACAAGGTACTAGTCGCAAACAGAGGAGAGGTTGCTCTGCGTATCATGCGCGCCTGCAAGGAATTGGGCGTGAAGACGGTGGCGGTCTATTCCACCGAAGATGCCAATACTGCGCCAGTCTCCTATGCTGATGAGGCCGTCTGCATCGGTCCCGCTCCGGCCAATCAGAGCTATCTCATCATTCCTTCGATCATCGCTGCTGCGGTCAACACCGGTGCCGATGCGATCCATCCTGGCTATGGCTTTCTGGCTGAAAATGCCGATTTCGCACGTGCATGTGCCGATAACGACATCGTATTCATCGGCCCTTCGCCAGAGAGCATCGAAGCGATGGGCAATAAGGCACAAGCTCGTGAGACCATGAAGACCTGCGGCGTCCCTACCGTTCCCGGCTCCGATGGCGTTGTGGAAACGGTTGAGGAAGCGCGTGCATTCGCGGAAGCGGCAGGCTATCCCGTCCTCGTTAAGGCAAGCGCTGGTGGTGGCGGCAAGGGTATGCGCGAAGTGCATAGCCCTGAAGAGCTGGAGAGCCAGTTCACTGCTGCGAAGACCGAAGCGCTCGCGGCCTTCGGCAATGGCGATGTCTATCTTGAGAAGCTCGTGCTACGTCCGCGCCATATCGAGGTGCAGATCCTGGCCGATAAGTACGATAACCGCATTTCGCTGTGCGAGCGTGATTGTTCGCTTCAGCGTCGTCATCAGAAGCTGCTCGAAGAAGCACCTTCACCAGCGCTCGATGGCGAAACTCGCCGTGCTATGGGCGTTGCAGCCATCAAGGCGGTACGTGCAACGGGCTACGAGAACGCGGGCACGATCGAATTCTTGCTCGATCAAGATGGCCGCTTCTATTTCATGGAAATGAATACACGCGTTCAGGTCGAGCATCCGGTCACGGAAACTATCACGGGAACCGACATCATCAAAGAGCAGCTGCGTATTGCATCAGGTGAACCAATTTCCTGCGCTGAAAAGGCGCCCTTCACGCCGAATGGACACGCCATCGAATTCCGCATCAATGCTGAAGATCCCGACTACGATTTTCGTCCGTGCCCTGGCACGATCACGAAGTTCAAGGTGCCGGGAGGCCCTGGTGTGCGTGTGGATACCTATATTTCGCAGGGCGATCGCATTTCACCCTACTATGATTCCATGGTTGCCAAGGTTATCGTGTGGGGTTCCGATCGTGCAGAAGCGATCGCGCGTGGTAAGCGTGCGCTCCAGGAGTTCGAGATCGAAGGCATCAAGACCACTATCCCGTTCCATCTGCAGGTGCTTGAGAATCCGGCCTTCATCGAGGGCAATGTCTTTACCGACTTCATTGAAACCGAAATGGGTGATGAATAATGACAGACACGCAAACGAGAGGCATGGATATTGCTCCAGACGTACTCGACACCATCGTTGCGCTTGCGCTCAAGGATGTTGAAGGAATTGCAGTAGTAGGTCAGACCAGCACGGGTATTCTTTCCTTCTTCGGCTCCAAACAGGACCAGAAGGGCGTGCGCGTGAGCCAGGTTACGAGCGATACGATCGACGTGAGCGTTTCGATTACCGTGCTCAATGGGTTCTCGCTCGACAAGATCGCCGCAGATGCGCGCAAGGCCATCGCTGATGCCATCCTTGCGCAGACTGGCTACACTGTCAATCGTGTCGATATCCATGTCGACGGTATTCTCTTCCAGGACTAGTACGCGCTCATGGCTGAAAAACATCAACATGACCGAAGTGAGGCGCGTCGTTTTGCCTTACAAGTCCTCTACCAAGCAGAGATCCTTGAGACTAACCCTGCAACGATCATCGAAGAGGGAAGACTCGTCGATGAAACGCAGCTTTTGGGCAATTATGCTCGCCGCTTGATCGAGGGCGCAACTGCCGATCAGGAAGCGATCGATGCTGAGCTGGTAGAAGCAAGCGAAAACTGGGCGCTCGACCGCATGCCAGTGGTCGATCGATCGCTCTTGCGTATGGCAGCTTACGAAATGCGTTCAGTGGATGAAGTGCCCATCTCTGTCTCCATCAACGAAGCAGTCAATCTCGCCAAGGAATTCGGTGGCGAAGATTCGCCTCGTTTCGTGAACGGCATCTTGGGACGTATCGCGACTAAGCTCGAGGAGGAAGCGCATGAGTGAGGCGAATACCGAGAGCTTCGAAGAGGTGAAGAAACGCCTTGACGAGATCGTGGATGCGGTGGCAGACGACGATCTTCCTTTGGATGATGCGCTGAAACTCTATGAAGAAGCTGTGCAGCTGGGGCTACGCGCCTCGTCGCTTTTGGAAGAGAATCTCCAGGAGAACAACGCGCTCTATGATGAAGAGCGCTCAGAAGATGTGCAAGATGCAGGCGAAGAAGATTCAAGTGCATCTGAGCCAAATGCGAGCGTTGAGCCTGTTCTTGAAAGCAACTAGTTCGCACGCTATTATCGAAATTCATTCGAGCAGATAAGGTAAGGAGAGGCTATGGCGGATCGAATACTTGATTCAATCGAATCGCCCAACATGCTTGCGCTCCTTACCGATGAAGAGCTTGCTATTCTTGCGGGTGAGATTCGCGATGAGATCCTGAACACCACTTCTCAAACGGGAGGTCATGTTGCCTCAAGTTTGGGAGCGGTCGAGATCATCCTTGCAGTTCATAGCCTTATCAATTCCCCTGAAGATAAGTTCATCTTCGATGTAGGTCATCAATCCTATGCGCATATGCTCCTTACGGGTAGGCGTGATGAATTCTCAACGCTGCGCCAATACAAAGGTCTCTCAGGGTTTCCAAAACCGTATACCAATCTTCATGACGTTCATCCTTCTGGACATGCATCCGATTCGCTTTCTATTGCCTGTGGACTTGCGCGAGCGCGCGATCTTTCGGGGGAGAAGCAAAAGGTAGTTGCGCTCATCGGCGACGCCTCTCTTGCGGGCGGTATGGCATTCGAAGCCTTGAATGATATCGGGCAGGAGCAAACACCGCTCGTCATCATCCTGAACGACAATGAAATGGCCATCTCGCGCAATGTGGGGGCCATGGCGCTGCACCTTGGGAGCATTCGCGTGAATTCGAATTATCGCAAGAGTCGCGATACGATCCAGGAACATCTCGAGGCGTTCGGCACGGCGGGCAAGGCTCTTGTGAAGATGGGCAAAACCGCGAAAGAGTCAGTGAAGAATCTCGTCATTCCTGATTCGATGCTCTTCGAACAGTTGGGTATCATCTGCACGCCGCCGATCGATGGGCACAATATCCCTGCAATAAAGGCAGCCATCAAGAATGCATTCGCTGCAAACGCGCCCGTGCTCGTGCATGCGATCACGAAGAAGGGCAAGGGCTATGCACCCGCCGAACAGAACCCTTCGAAGTTCCACGGCGTAGGACCTTATGATCTTGAATCGGGAGAGATAAAGAAGAAGGCAGGCGGCAATCTTACCTACACTCAAGCGTTCTCTCAGACCTTGAAGGCTAAAGCGGCTCAGGATGATTCGATCGTGGTGGTTACTGCTGCTATGACCGATGGCACGGGTTTGGCCGATTTCGCGCAAGAATACCCTAAACGTTTCTTTGACGTGGGCATCGCTGAAGAGCATGCGGTCGCTATGGCGGCAGGCCTTTCCATTGGAGGAAAGAAGCCTGTGGTGGCGCTTTATTCCACGTTCATGCAGCGTGCGATCGACCAGCTGATAATCGATGTGGCACTGCCGCGCGAGAATGTGGTCATCGCTATCGATCGCGCTGGCCTTGTGGGCGATGATGGCCCTACGCACCATGGCGTGTTCGATATGGTCTATGCGCGCATGATCCCGCAGGTGAAGATACTTGCACCTTCCGACGAAGCCGAACTGGCTTCTGCGCTGCATACCGCACTCGCTATCGGTGGACCGGTGGTGTTGCGCTATCCTCGCGGCGAAGCCCCCGGTGCACTCATCCCCGAAGAGCCAGCTGTCTTCGAAGAGGGTGTTTCTAAAGAAGTGAAGCCTGGTGAAGACGTAGCGATCCTCGCGTTCGGTCGTATGGTCGAACACGCGCTCGGTGCGGCAAGCTTGCTAGAAGGGCAGGGTATCTCGGCGCGTGTGGTGGATATGCGCTGGGTGAAGCCGATCGACAAGGAAGCGATTCGCAGGGCTGCTGAAACGAAACTGGTGGTTACCGTTGAAGACGGCGTTATCATCGGCGGTGCAGGTGAAGCGGTGAGCGAAGTTTTGAGTGAAGAAGAGCTTAAGGTGGATTCGCTCACGCTCGGCATACCTGATGAGTTCATTGAGCAAGGCAAGGTGGACTTGCTCTTCGCCGACCTTGGCCTCGATGCAGCAGGTATCGCCCGCCAGATCCAAGACCGTCTTGCCTAACCTTTCATTAGCAAATATACCGACGAGCGCGTACAAGGTCCTGCTCCTGCTCGTTACCATGGCATGGGGCGCGAGCTTCGTCTATATGAAGGATCTGGTGGCTGTGTTCCCGCCTGGGTGGCTGTTGGGGGTCCGCTTTACGATCGCTGGGCTCATCATTCTTCCGTTCTTGCTAAAGCGTTTGCGCCTGCGTCTAACTTGGAAAGCGCTCGCTGCCGGTATGGTGATGGGCCTGCTCGACTTCTTGGGATTCTTCACACAAACGGTCGGTTTGCAAACGGTGTCGCCAGGCGTCAATGCGTTTCTGACTGCGGTGTATGTTGTGCTCGTACCGTTCATGTGGTGGGTCGTTGCGAAACGTAAGCCTGCCAAGACGAACATCGTTGCGGCACTCGTTGCGATCGTGGGCATATGGCTCGTATCGGTCACGAGTGCTTCAGGATCTTTGAGCATCGGCTTCGGTGAGGTCATGACGCTGCTCTGCGCATTCTTCTTCGCAGCGCATATCGTTTCGGTCTCGATCTTCTCGGCCTTCTACGATGTGCTCATGCTCACGGTCATCCAGTTCATTACCGAGGGGCTGCTCGGCTTAGTAACGGGAGCGGTCTTCGAAACGCTTCCTACGTTCTCGCAGATCACTCCAGTCATAGTAAGTGAGCTTGCATTCGTGGTGTTGTTTGCGACCATCTTCGCGTTCGGCGTGCAAAATATAGCTCTTGCTCGCATCGAGCCTACGCAAGCCTCGCTCATCTTAAGTCTTGAGTCGGTGTTCGGCGTGGTGTTCAGCATCCTGCTCTATGGAGAGCTACTCACGATACGCCTCGTTGTTGGTTTCGTGCTTATCTTTATTGCGCTCTTGGTGAGCGAAGGCATCTTCTCGTGGAAGCGAAAGGCAGCTTCATAACGTACAAGCAGCGGTTATACCGCACACGCCATTATGTAGTCGTCCATCATGAACCCGTTGCCGATATCGGCCTCAACGGATTCGATGATGTCGAATCCGTTTCCCTTATAGGCACGAATACCCAGATCATTGCCTTTATTGACGGTCAGATACATGCCGGTAAGTTCAAGTTTGCGTGCGTAGTCACGCAGCCACGCAAGTATCTGGCTTGAATAATGCTTGCCGCGCTCTTCGGCATAGAGATAGACCTTCGAGATGAACAAGCGGTCTGCGTGAAGTGGTGTGATCGCTTCACCATGTTCTTTTGCGCGCGGGTTTTCCGTATCGCCCGAAAAGCGCTCAGGTGCAACTCCCACGTAGCCTACGGTCTTGCCCGCTTTATCGACCACGAAATAGTATTCGTAGCCATGCTCGGCGATGTCACGTGCGATCGCGTCTTTCGATTGGAATTGCTCGACCATATACGCTGTTTGGTCTACTCCGATACGTGTTGGCCAATACTCGAACCAGATGTCATGCGCCATTTCTACCAAGGCGTCGAGATCGTGAACGGGTTCAACTTTTCTCATCTCTATCATGCGACCATCCAATCGAACTGGGGTTATTTCGTATGTGTAACGTTCGTACTTCTTGTTTGTTTCATCTTGTTTCCACGTGCGTTAACAATAACGAATGAAAAAAGCATACCGCAGAGCGCGTGACAAGATAAAGAAGTCGGTTTCAAAGACTATACCTTTAAGGAGGGTTCCATCATGTTTGATACCGGATCGACGTCATTCATGCTCATCTGTACCATGCTGGTGTTATTGATGACACCAGGTGTTGCATTCTTTTACGGAGGGCTTGCGCGTCGTAAAAATGTTGTGAACACCATGTTCATGTCGATGGCGATCATCGGCATAGTAGGGGTGCTATGGATCATTGCGGGCTGGAGTTTTGCGTATGGCGGAGACGGCTCCAATCCCTTTTTCGGAGGGTTCGACCAACTCGGGTGCGCTTCGGTCGTGCAGGATATGCTCGTAGAAGCACAAGTCGTTCCTGAAGATGCGGTCTATCCGGCTATCATCGATGTGGTCTTTCAGGCAGCATTCGCGATGATCACCTGCGCGATCATTTGGGGTGCGGTTGCTGGACGCATGAAGTTCGGTGCCATGATCTCCTTCGTGATCGTCTGGGTGCTCGTCATCTACTGCCCGCTCGCGCATATGGTGTGGGGCGGCCATGGTAGCTTTATTGGCGACCAGATTGGTGCGCTCGACTTCGCAGGTGGCGATGTTGTTCACATCAGCTCTGGTTTGACTGGTTTGGTCCTTTGCTTGTTGCTCGGCTCCCGCAAGGAATTTGGCACGCTCGCGCATCGTCCGCATAACATCCCGCTCGTGGTGCTTGGCGTAACGCTTTTGTGGTTCGGCTGGTTCGGCTTCAATGGCGGCTCTGAATTCGCGGCTGATGGCATCGCAGCGCTTGCGATCCTGAATACCGTGGTTGCATCGGGTGCGGCACTTCTTTCCTGGATGGTGGTCGAGAAGATCGCCGTAGGAAAGCCCACGCTTGTTGGTGCGGTGACCGGTCTGGTTGCGGGCTTGGTTGTCATCACGCCCGCTGCAGGTTTTGTCGAGCCCTGGGCGGCGATCGTGATGGGCTCCATCGTTTCACCCATCTGCTACTTCGCAATGTCAGTCCTGAAGAATAAGATCGGCTATGACGATGCACTCGACGCATTCGGTTGTCATGCGGTTGGCGGTATGGTCGGTGGCGTGCTCACCGGTATCTTCTGCGTACCCGAACTTTCCTGGACGGATTTCGGTGGTCTTATCTACACGGGCGATCCCACGCTGCTTGGCGCTCAGTGCTTAGGTATCCTGGTAACGATCGCGTTCGTGGGCATCGGATCACTCGTGATCGGGCTTGTGGTCAAGCTCATCTTCAAGGGAAGCCTGCGCGTTTCCAAGGAACAAGAAGCAGCGGGTATGGACATCAGCGAACACAGCGAATCTGCTTACCCTGCATTCAACGGTCTTGATTAGCAGCATGCGAATGAGCTCAAGGCAGGGAAGGCTAAGAGGATTCGTATGAGATCAGCAATATGCTGGTCGAAGAGAAAGGATAGTAACATGAAGCGTATATGTGCGGTGGTTCGACCGACCATGCTCGAACCGCTCAAGGAAGCGCTCTTTCAGGCAAATGTTTCAGGTATGACTATCTCTCAGGTGCATGGTTGCGGCAACCAGCACGGATGGAGCGAGTACTTTCGTGGTAATGAGGTTATTTTGAACATGGTTCCGAAGATCAAGTTCGAGATCATCGCCGATGATGCTCAAGTCGATGAGATCGTGGATGTGATCGTTTCTACGGCGCGCACTGGCGAAGTGGGCGATGGCAAGATCTTCGTTTCGAATATCGAGCGTGTCGTGCGCATTCGAACGGGGGAGGAAAACGACGCAGCGCTCTAGTGCGCTACCATGCGTTAAAACACGTGTCTCTCTAGGAGATTTCAGAGAAAGACATGGAAAGATGGTATAGTTAATCAGACTATTACCACGAAGAAAGGAACGCGTGATGACTCGCAAGATTGCTATTTTCGATACCACCTTGCGCGATGGCGAGCAGTCGCCAGGCGCATCGATGAACTCCGAAGAGAAATTGGTCATCACGCGTCAACTATTGCGTCTCGGCGTTGATGTGATCGAAGCAGGTTTTCCTATTTCATCGCCGGGCGATTTCAAGAGCGTGCAGCAGATAGCAGCCGAAGTTGGCGATAAGGCGATCGTCTGTGCGCTCACGCGTGCTATGGAAAAGGACATCGACTCTGCTGCTGAGGCGCTGGCTGATTGTGCCCGTCCGCGCATCCACACAGGCATCGGCGTTTCGCATAGTCACATCTTCGATAAGCTGCGCACTACGCCCGAGGTCATTCTTGAGCGTGCTGTGAACGCAACCAAATACGCCAAGAAGTATGTTGAAGATGTTGAATTCTACTGCGAAGATGCGGGTCGTTCCGATTATGAATTCCTTGCAAAAGTGGTCGAGGCGGTCATCGCTGCTGGCGCTACGGTGGTCAATATCCCCGACACCACGGGTTATTCGCTGCCTGAAGAGTACGGTCGCCGCATCAAGTTCTTGATGGAAAACGTCAAGAACATCGACAAGGCTTCCATCTCAGTCCACTGCCATAACGACCTTGGCATGGCTACCGCGCTTTCCCTTGCAGGCGTTGAGAACGGTGCAACGCAGATCGAGTGCACCATCAATGGTCTGGGTGAACGTGCCGGCAACACCGCCATGGAAGAAGTGGTCATGGCTATCAAGATGCATGGCGAAGAACTCGATGCTCACACCGATATCAACACCCGCGAATTCATTCGCGCATCGCGCTTGGTGTCTTCCATTACGGGCTTCGTAGTGCAGCCCAATAAATCCATCGTTGGTGCTAATGCCTTCGCGCATTCTTCCGGCATTCACCAGGATGGTGTCATCAAAGAGCGCTCCACCTATGAGATCATCGATCCTACTGAAGTTGGTGCAGGTCAAAGCTCGATCGTCCTTTCTGCTCGTTCGGGTCGTGCGGCGCTGCGTCACCGCCTGGAGGCGCTTGGCTATCACATCGAAGGTCAGGAATTCGAAGACTTGCATACGGCATTTCTCGATCTGGCTGACAAGAAGAAGGAAGTCTACGACGAGGATCTTGAGTCGCTCGTTGGCGAGCAGGGTCGTGCGCAAGAAGCTTCCTATACCTTGAAGAGCGTTCAGATTTCTTGTGGTCAGCCGCTCACGCCTACTGCAACCGTTACGCTCATCGATAAGAACGATAACGAGTTCTGTGCCTGCTCCATTGGCACGGGTCCGGTCGATGCGCTCTATCGTGCGGTGAATGAGATCGTGGATATTGAAAACGATCTTTCCGAGTTCTCGGTGCAGAGCGTTACGCGCGGCATCGATGCACTCGGCGAAGTAACCATTCGCGTTACCGCAGCTGATGGTACGGTTTACACTGGTCGTGGCTCAGATGGCGACATCATCGTATCTTCCGCAAAGGCTTACTTGAACGCACTCAATCGCCTGATCGCTGATAAGCAGTAAGGAGCACGCGCACGCGGTGTATTGTCTTGAATGCGGACAAAAGATCGAAGACGGGCAGAATGAATGCCCTCAATGCGGTATGTCCGTTGACGAGATGAAGAAACGCATCGCCGAGGCGCAAGAGAAGCTCACCTATGCTGAAACTGTGGGGCCGGCGGAAACCACCAAACTTCCGCCGGTTCCTGAACGGGTCTACCACGATAAAGAAGGCAATGTGATCGATCCTGCTGAAGAGATCGATACTGCAGCGGCCAAAGAGAAGGAAAATGAACTTCCTGTTATCGGGCATGCGGAAGACCCGCTCATAACGATGCCCATGCAAAAGATCGTCTCGGATGATGGCAAGGTCATTGCTTCTGCAAGCGATGAGGCAAAGACCTTCATCCAGCCTCCGAAGAAGAAAAAGAGGTTCACGACACGTACTAAAGCGGTTCTCGCGCTCGTTATCGTGTTCGCTGCTATCGCTATGGTTGCGGCATTCCTCAATTCTGCTGGCATGCTCAAGCATGAAGAGGTCACTGCATCTGACCAGGTTGAGCAGGTGAACGGTGAGACGGTCGACACGAGCGACACGCAAGAAGAGATCGAGCAGTCCGATACGGTCAAAGCGCTTCAAGAAAACTATCAAACACTTGGCAACTATCGTGGTCAGGTGAGCACGATCGTAAGCAATTTCAATAACTATCACCTCGCATCCGATAAGGCAAAACGCCAGCAATATGCTGATGAGTGCAATGAGCTCATTTCCTCTGTCACTGATTCGAAGGCGAAGCTTGTCGAGGTAATGAATGAGCTTGGCATGAGCGAACACGATGAGCAGTTCGACAATTACACCAAGATCAACAAGCTCTATGAGCTTCTTCTGACACGCTTGAATGTGATCAAGGAATGTTGGGAGGTGAGTGTGGCTTCGGCTGATCCAAAGAAGGATGCGAAGGCGATCTTGGCGCCGCTTACAAAGGACATCAAGGGCGGTAAGTCTTCTTCGATGGCCGATTTCGACGCACTCTATCCGCAGGTGAAATTCTCATAAAGTAAGCTCATAGCCGAGCGTTTTTTTTGACTCTTTTAGAAGCGCTCGGTGGCTGTATGGATCTGCACGCTGATCCATACAGGGTTCTGCTTCATGTATCCCAATGGCTCATTGGATAGTGGCTGTGCTTTTTTGTGCAGTATTGTAAATCGATGATATTTTTTCTATCATACAAACTGCCTTGAAACGTGAGGGTTTCTGAAGTTATATGTGCAGGTAAGGAGATTGTTATGCCCCCAAATCGTCTTCTTATTCGAACCAAGATCGCTGTTACCAGCGTTCTTCTCTGCTTTCTCACCGCTCTGATCGTTGCTCTTGCGCCTGTGTCTGCTCAGGCGGCAACGGGTGAATACATTGATGAGCAAGGGGTCAAATACACCTATATCTCTTACGGAGAGGGAACTTCAAGCGTAACCGTCACGGGCATCTATAGCGATCAGAAAACGCATGCTGTGGTTCCAGAGACCATCAATGGCTTGACCGTGCGCAAGGTTGAGCTTTCTGGCGGTGATACCGGAGCGATTACGAGTCTTGATATGACCAAGTGTACGGGACTCCACACGCTCATTTGCAATAATAACGCGCTGACATCTCTTGATCTTTCGGGGTGTCAGAACCTCACAAATCTTGATTGCGCTGATAGCAAACTCAACAACCTTCAGGTGTCAGGTTGCGGCCTGCTCTCGTCGATCGATTGTTCAGGAAATGATCTTACTACGCTCGATCTTTCGAATTGCACGCAGCTCACCAAAGTGGCATGCAAAGACAATTCCCTCTCATCGCTCGATCTTCCAGGGGGTAAGAACCTTACCCAATTGGATTGCAGTGGTAATGAGCTCCGGGAGCTTGATATCGCTTCCTATGAGAAGCTTCAGATAGTTAACTGTTCGAATAACAACATAAGCCAGATCGATCTTCCTTCTCCGGCGAATATCTATACGTTGAATTGCGGAGGCAATGAGCTTTCTTCTCTTGACTTTTCCGAATGCTCAAACCTGAAGAATCTTTCCTGCGAGTCGAACAATCTTTCAAAGCTCGATGTTTCGCATAACGCTAACCTTCAGAACTTGAATTGCTCTGGCAACGATCTTTCAGAGCTGGCTCTTTCGCAGAATCGGAATCTTTTTGAATTGAACTGCTCGGACAACAAACTGGGTTCGCTCGATGTCTCAGGCAACCGCAACCTTAAAGATCTGAACTGCTCTAACAATGTGATCACCTCGCTCGATATCTCCAACAATACCAATCTGTCAAAGCTGAATTGCGGCCATAATGAGCTGACTTCGCTTGATGTTTCGAACAACGCTAATCTTAAAGAACTCGAATGCAACAACAATAAGATCGAAGACACCTCCTCACTTGAAGAGTTCCTTTCGCGTCCTGGTGTTTCGGGGTCTGTTTCAAATCAGTTCGATAAGGAAGACCCCAAGCCCGAAGATCCTGATCCTGATAACCCGAAGCCCGTTGATCCTAAGCCCGATAAACCTAAACCAGTCGATCCAGAACCAAGCTATCCGGTGATCGATGATCCTGAACCCAACAATCCTCAACCTGGTAATCAGGTTCTTGGCACCTGGAAGCATGGCTCTAAGGGCTGGTGGTACGACTACGGCAAGGGAAGATATGCAGTTGGCTGGCTCACGCTCAGTTCAGGGATCTACCACTTCACTAGCAAAGGTTGGATGCAGACAGGCTGGCAGCGCATTTCGGGGGATTGGTACTATTTCACCTCCTCAGGAGCGATGGCCGATGGCTGGTTGAAGTGGAAGGGAAAGTGGTATTACCTCGATCCCTATAGTGGCAAGATGAAGACTGGCAAGCAGGTTGTTTCGGGCAAGACCTACTTCCTTGATGGAAATGGCGCGATGAAGACTGGCTGGGTCAAGACTTCTGGCAATTGGTATTACGCCAACAAGTCAGGTGCATTTGTAAAAGGATGGCAGAAGGTGAAGGGCACCTGGTATTACTTGAACCCCGCAGACTATAAGATGCTTACGGGCAAGCGAGTCATAAATGGTAAGACGTATTTCCTCAAGAGTTCGGGTGCGATGAAGACCGGTTGGAATAAAGAGGGCTCGAAGTGGTATTACTACAATAAGTCCGGTTCCATGAGGACAAATGCTTGGGTCTCAGGCAAATATTGGGTCGGTTCGAATGGTGCTATGATAACGGATGCTTGGGTCGACAATGCTCGTTACTACGTGGATAAGAATGGCGTCTGGGTGAAGGGCGCACATAGATAAGAAGAGGAGTGTTATATGGTTAGCGAGAATGAAACGCTTTCAACAGGAGCACAAAAAGAAGGCTTCTTGGTTGGATTCGCTTTGGGGTTCGTTGTCCTTGTGCTCTCAGTTTGCTGCATGAGTGCAACAGCTCAGCTGGCGTATGCGGATACTGAAAGCACGGTAGGCTCGGGAGCTTATAGCGCATCAGAGAGCATCTCGGTGGCAGCTGAAGACGATAGTGCTACCGCATTGGCTACGTTCACCATCTCGGCCACTAATGATCAGAGAGATGCGCGCGAGATCCTTGCGCTGGTGAATCAAGCCCGCACAAAAGCGGGTGTTGGGGCGCTCATGTGGGATTATGAGCTCGAGAAGGCTGCTATCCAACGCGCAGCCGAGATCGCTATCTTGTTCAGCCATGATCGCCCGGATGGCACTCAGTGCTTTACGGCGTTCCCGAATGGATACCTTAAGGTTGGTGAGAATATCTATGCTTCGAGCGGGAATGCGAACGCAAGTTCCGCGAACACTTCATGGACCAATTCTCCCGGTCATTATGCGAATATGATCGACGGGGGCTTCACCTGCATGGCAGCAGCTAAAGTGCAGGTTGGTTCTTGTAGCTTCTGGGTGGAGCTCTTCGGTGACCCGAACCAGAGTACCACTGCTACTACGGTGCTCTCAGGCGTTCATGAGTATACGATCGAGGTTGCTCCAGACAATGCGAAGCTGTCATTCGGCACCAAGCTCAAGTCCAACACCGCCAAGGGCTCTTCGGTCCAATACACGATTCAGAATGAGAATACCGAATGGTCCTATGCCAAGGTGAACATCCTGCCTTCATCCTTCAGTTGGGCTTCCTCGAACCCAGAGGTGGCAACAGTCAATGCAAATGGTGTTGCGACCGCAAAAGGAACAGGTGAAGTGACCATTACTGCCAAGAATAAGGCACTTGCCTCGCTTGCTCTGTCCAATAAGGTCACGCTCACGGGTAGCTCTTCTGCAGCAGTGAAGGAAGGTTGGGTGCATGGCTCCAAGGGCTGGTGGTATCGCTACGCCGACGGCTCCTATGCCAAAGGTTTCCAAGCCATCAAAGGGGCAACCTATTATTTCGACACCAACGGCTGGATGAAGACTGGCTGGCAGAAGATCGACAGCAACTGGTATTACTTCAAGGGCTTTGGCGCTATGACCACCGGCTGGCAGAAGGTCAAGAGCAAGTGGTACTTCATGAACGCTGAAGGCATCATGCAAACCGGCAAGATCACCGACAAGGGCAAGACTTATTTCCTTGATGGCAACGGCGCGATGAAGACTGGTTGGATCCAGCAAGGCTCTAGCTGGTACTATGCTAATAAGTCCGGCGTTATGGTAACGGGCTGGCAGAAGGTTGGCTCGAAGTGGTATTACCTGAATGATGCAGGGGTAATGGTAAGCAACGGGTTCCTAGGTATCAAAGGCAAGTACTATCACTTCGCTGCCTCCGGAGCGATGTCTACCGGCTGGAAGCAGATCGATGGTGGCTGGTACTACTTCGCAGCGAGCGGTGCAGCTAAGCAGAATCAATGGCTCATGAGCGGCGGAAAGTGGTATTACTTCGCTTCTGACTATCGTATGTGCACAGGCTTCGTGGAAGTTGGCTCTCAGATGTATTACATGAACACTTCTGGGGCTATGGCCACGGGCTGGAAGCAGGTCAATGGGGAATGGCGCTACTTCGCAAAATCAGGTGCCATGCAAGCCAATCAGTGGATCTCTGACACGTACTGGGTCGGAGCTGATGGCATCATGGCGACGAACGCTTGGGTCGATGGCGGCAAGTATTGGGTAGATGCTGAAGGCAAGTATGATGCAAATAAGAAACCTGGGGCAGCTGCTTCAGTAGTAATGTATGCAGCGGGAAGTAACGTGTACCATACTCAGAATTGCCGCAGCGTTGCGAATATTAGCAATCCGCAAACAATGACTCTTGCTCAGGCGCAAGCTAAGGGCATGACGCTCTGCAAGAATTGCGAGAGCATGTCTCATTAATTTAGCTGCAGCAAAGGGAGCTTTGTAAGATTTTCAGACAACAAAGACTTCTGCTTAATCAGCAGTTTGACGTTAAGGCTGTACCTATTGGTGCAGCCTTAGTTGTTGCTGGTCAGGCCTAGTATTCCTTACCTGGTAGATCGCTTTCATTTGCGCCAGTTTCTTCATGGTGCTAATCTTGAAAAAGCTGTTTTCTTGATTCGAAGGAGAACGTATGTTTCGTAAGAATCTTGAGGGAAGGGCTCGTTCTTATGAGCTTTCTGAAGCATTGGTAGCGCGATCGACTGTTCATAGGGTCAGTCTTGTTTCTTTCTTTGTTGCAACGCTTCTGGCATTCGTCCTGTTGATGGCGCCTTCGCAATTCGCGCATGCAGATGAGACGACTACGATCGATGGGGTGAAGTATACCTACACTGCCGACCAAATTGCTATCATCACCGGCATGACGAGTAACAAAACTGCGGTGAAGGTGCCTGCCCAGATCAACGGGAAGCCAGTGGTAAGGATCGATGTATCTGAAACGAATCTAGGGAGCATCAAGACTCTCGATGCTACAGCATGCACTTCACTCGAGTATCTCATCTGCAATAACGCTAAGCTTACTTCACTGAGATTGCAGGGACTCCAATCATTCAAGCACCTGGCATGCAACGAGAACAATATCGCTTCGCTCGATCTGTCGAACATGCCGTCTCTTCAATATCTTTGGTGCAGCAACAATAGCCTTTCTTCGTTGAACCTATCAGGTAGTACAGCGCTTGAGAGTCTTCATTGCGAGCATAATAAGCTCACTTCTCTGAATCTATCGGGTTTCTCGTCTCTGACACAGTTGTTTTGCTTTGATAACGCTCTTTCTTCGCTGAACATCTCAGGATGTGGTGCTCTAAAGTGGGTCGAGTGTGAGGATAACAATCTCACGTCTTTGAGCTTGGCGGGCTTAACTTCTCTTGAGGTTTTGATCTGCCAGAATAACAGCATAAAGGACACGAGCGCTCTTGAGACTTGGGCAAAGGATCGCCCGCAATCAAAGGTGCTCCCTCAGAACCCTGCTCCTGCTCCTGCTGATCCTGGCGCTCCTTCGGGCAAATGGGTGCACAGCTCTAAAGGCTGGTGGTACAGCTACAGCGATGGCTCCTATGCTAAGGGCTTCAAAACCATCAAAAGGGCAACCTATTACTTCGACAACAACGGCTGGATGAAGACGGGCTGGCAGAAGATCAGCAACAACTGGTACTACTTCAAAGGCTCTGGCGCTAGGACCACGGGTTGGCAGAAGGTCAAGAGCAAGTGGTACTTCATGAACGCTGAAGGCATCATGCAAACCGGCAAGATCACCGACAAGGGCAAGACTTATTTCCTTGATGGTAACGGTGCCATGAAGACTGGTTGGATCCAGCAAGGCTCCAGCTGGTATTACACCAACAAGTCTGGCGCTATGACCACCGGCTGGCAGAAGGTCAAGGGCACTTGGTACTACCTGAACCCTGCCGATGGGAAGATGAAGACTGGGAAGCAGGTCATCAGTGGCAAGACCTATTTCCTCAAGAGCTCAGGCGCTATGAAGACCGGCTGGAACCAAGAAGGCTCGAAATGGTATTACTACGACAAATCGGGCGCTATGAAGACCAACGCTTGGATCTCCGGCAAGTATTGGGTCGGCTCCGATGGGGTCATGGCAACGTATTCATGGGTCGATAATGGACGTTATTACGTTGATGGAAACGGCAAATGGCTTCCGAACAAATCCAAGGCATCATAAGGCAAGTTCCGTCTAGGCGATTGACGACCTTTCAGGTCGGCAAATGGCACGTCTTCGGGCGTGCCCATTTGTATGTGCAGGAAAAATATGTTATAACTATCCAGGTACTTGGTACGAATACTTTCGATTTTTTGAGGAAGTGGGCTTTGTCCCGCTTCTTTTGTTTCTGGGAGGAGTTGATGAAAACGTGTTAAGCGCCAAAGAACAACAGTTGCTCGATGCGCTTTCGCCCACTGCAGAAGCTCAAGGGATCGAAATCGTCACGGTGGACATCGTTGGTTCGAAGAAGGCTCCTACCATCCGGGTCTATATTGACTGCGAAGGAGGAGTGGGCTTCGATGAGCTGGCAAGCGCACAAGAGTGGATCAATGCCCTTATGGACGAGATCGATCCATTCCCAGGTGCTTATACGCTCGAGGTCTCTTCACCCGGAATCGACCGTCCGCTGCGTACCAAGCAGCATTTCCAGCGATTCGCGGGAGAGAAGGTGGCGCTCGTGCTTTCGGCACCTGTGAACTCCCGTGCGAAATACACCGGCCAGCTTGTCGGTGTGGAAGGGGAGAACATCGTGCTCGACGTGGATGGCGCGCGCACGGAGATCCCGTTCCAGTTCATCAAGAAGGCACATGTCATTGCAACGATAGATTTCAATGCGAAGAAGGGATAGGTATGGCAACCTCAGAATTGATAGACGCTTTGCAAGCGCTCGCCCATGAACGAAAGATCGACGAATTCTATTTGATCGAGCGTCTTGAGGCATCTCTGGCAAAGAGCTATCAGAACATCCTTGATCTTGAATGGGATGCACGCGTTACGATCGACCGTCAGACGGGCAAGATCTACGTGTACGAGATGGTTCCTGTTGGCGAGCCCAACGAGGAAACCGGCGAGTACACCGAATTCGAAGAGCGTGATGTCACGCCTAACGATGTAAGCCGTATCGCTGCTCAGAATGCGAAGAATGTGATCAGCTCCATCGTGCGTGAGGCTGGTCGCCAGTCCATCTACGAAGAGTTCTCCGATCGCGTGGGTGATCTGGTCACTGGCACCGTACTTCAGGGTACGCCCGAATTCACCATCATCAAGATTCGTGAAGGTGTTGAAGCTGAGCTTCCGCATTACGACCTGAAGCGTAACCCAAACGAGCGCAACGAGCGTCCGCGCAATGAGCACTATCGCCATAATCAGCGCCTGAAGCTCCTTATCGTCGATGTGCGCGACCCGAATGCGGAAACTCCGAAGGCACGTGGGGAGCACACTCGCCCCTCTATCGTTGTTTCTCGTACGCACCCCGATCTTATCCGCCGCCTTTTTGAGATCGAAGTTCCCGAGATCTACGACGGTCTGGTGGAGATCAAGTCGATCGCACGCGAACCAGGCGAACGCTCCAAGATCGCAGTTGCTTCGCGCGAGCCGAACCTCGATCCGGTAGGTGCATGCGTTGGTCCTAAGGGCTCTCGTGTACGCATGGTGGTCGAAGGTCTGCGCAACGAGCGCGTGGATGTTATCCAATGGGACGAAGACCCAGCGGTCTACGTGTCAAACGCGCTTTCTCCGGCTAAGGTAAATCGCGTGATCATCGACGAAGAGAACAACTATGCTACTATCATCGTGCCTGATGACCAGCTTTCGCTCGCTATTGGCAAGGAAGGCCAGAATGCACGTTTGGCTGCGCGTCTGACCGGTTGGCATATCGACATCAAGTCGTCTTCGTTCGCGGGTGAACCGCTCGTGGCCGACGAGGACCTCATCGATGTGGAAGAAGTCGAAGAAGAGACCAATGATGGTTTGTGCATCTATGTCGATCCTGATGGCGTACGATGCCGCAATCATGCGCGGCCAGGTTGTTCGTACTGCGGTATTCACGCAGAACTTGAGAACAACTAAGGCGTACAGTAAGGCAAGGTAATGGAGAAGCGCACAAAACAACGCACCTGCATCGAATGTCGGACGGCCTGCCAAAAAGGCGAGCTCATCCGCATTGTGCGCACTCCTGATGGGCGGGTCGAATATGATCCAAGCGGCAAAGCGAATGGCAGAGGTGCCTATCTTTGCAGTCTTGCTTGCCTTGAAAAGGCCCTTCAAACGCATAAGCTCGACAAAGCGCTGCGCATGAAGGTGAATGAAGAAGATAACGAACGAATCGCTCAAGAGGTAATGAGCGCGGTTTTAGACTAGGAAACGGACGAGGAGACTACATGGCTGGTATGCGTGTACACGAATTGGCTAAAGAGTTCGATATGACCAGTAAAGAACTCTTGGCCCGCCTTGCGGATATGAAGATACCCGCTAAGAGCCACGCCAGCATTTTGCAGGATGCTTATGTGGAGAAGATTCGCAAGAATCTTGAGCCCGAGATCAAGCAGCGTGCAGGTAAGCTTGAGGAAGAGGAAGCCAAGAAGCTGGCTGAAGAGCAGGCGAAGGAAGAGGCTAAGAAGGCCGAAGAGGCTGCGGCTCGTCGTGCGGCAGTGGAGAAAGAGCGCGCACAGCGCGATGCCGAGCGTGCTCGCCGTGAAAACCAGCAGAAGGAAGGCTTCGCTGGTCGTGCGAAGAAGGAAGAAGGCGAAGGGCAGCCCGCTAAGAAAGCCCCTGCATCGCCGTTCGAGAGCCTCGCTTCTCAGATCGAGCGTGAGCGTGAGCGCGTAGAGCGTGAAGCGCACGAGGCACGCATGAAAGCGGAAGCAGAAACGCGTGCGGCCGAGGTCGCCAAGAAGCAAGCAGTCGCTGAAGCGTTGCAGTCTCGCATGAATAAGCCCTCTAAATCATCGAAGAGCGAGAAGAAGGCTGCTCCCGTAAGTGCGGGCAGTTCGTTCTCCTCACTGCTCGATCAGATCAATAACGAACGCGAGCGCTTGAACAATCAGGCGAACGAAAAGCAAAACCAAGGCGGTTCGCGTCGTGGTGAGAAGGGCAAGAAGCGCAAGGGCTTCGAGCCTTCCGTTCCTGAACTTGAGGTTCAGGAGACCAAGGGTGAAGACCGCTATGCTCAGATGGCCGTTCAGGCAGAGAAGTTCCAGCGCGATAAGGTGCTTGCTGAAGCACGTGCGGCTGTTGAGGCTGCTTCTCATGAAGGCCAGGGCCGCCGCAAGAAGCGTAAGGAAAAGCGCGAAGCGGAGGCACGTGAGCGCGCTGAGCTCGAAGCATTAGAGAAGGGTCTCGACCCAACGCTCGTGCTTGACGATTCAGTGGTCGAGGTTGCGCAGGGTTCTACGGTCGCTCAATTCGCCGAACTGCTCGAAGTCTCTCCTAACGACATTATCAAGCGCTTGTTCATGCTGGGCCAGGCACTCACGCTTACCCAGACCATGAGCGATGATCTTATCGAACTTATCGCCGATGACCTCGGCCGTAAGGTGCGCGTTGTTTCTCCTGAAGAGGAATTCGCAGTCGTCTACAACGATTCTGAAGCCGACCTGCTGCCGCGTCCGCCGGTGGTCACTGTCATGGGTCATGTCGACCACGGCAAAACCTCGTTGCTCGATGCGATCCGCTCGACGGGTGTTGCCGATAAGGAGGCTGGCGGCATTACGCAGCACATCGGCGCTTCGGTCGTCAACATCGACGGTCGTCAGATCACATTCATCGATACCCCTGGTCACGAAGCATTTACCGCTATGCGTGCTCGTGGCGCGAAGGTTACCGACGTGGTCGTGCTCGTGGTTGCGGCAGACGACGGCGTTATGCCGCAGACCGTTGAAGCCATCAATCATGCGAATGCGGCGAACGTGCCTATCGTGGTTGCGGTCAACAAGATCGATAAGCCAGGTGCTACGCCCGAGCGTGTGCGCCAGGAGCTCACTGAACATGGCATCATCCCTGAAGAGTGGGGTGGCCAGAATATGTTCGTGGATGTTTCGGCTCGTCAGAACCTGCATATCGATGATTTGCTCGAAACAATTCTGCTGCAGGCAGATGTGCTCGAACTGAAAGCCAACCCGAACGCTTCTGCTTCTGGCTTCGTTATCGAAGCGAACCTCGACAAGGGTCGCGGTTCAGTGGCAACGGTGCTCGTTGATCGCGGTACGCTCAAGACGGGCGATGTGGTGGTTGCTGGAACTTCCTATGGCAAGGTTCGCGCGCTCATCAATCCTCGTGGCGTGCATGTTGATGAAGCCCATCCTGCCGACCCAGTCGAGATCTTGGGCCTGAACTCAGTTCCTACAGCAGGTGATGAATTCCGCGTGTTCGAAGACGAGCGTGATGCGCGCCGTTTGGCCGAGCAGCGTGCGCTGCGTGAGCGTCTTGCTAAGCAGGAGTCGCGTTCGCACATGAATCTCGACGATCTGTTCGCACGTATCGAAGAAGGCAAGACCACCGATCTAAACTTGGTCGTCAAGGCCGACGTGGCAGGTTCGATCGAAGCGCTGCGCGATGCGTTCGAGAAAATGGACCAGTCCGAGGTTAAGATCAATATCATTCATGCGGCGGTTGGTGGTATCACTGAGACCGACGTTACGCTTGCTGCGGCATCCGATGCGATCATCATCGGCTTTAACGGGCGCCCCCCGGGGAAGACCCCGAAACGACGC
>OGRY01000230.1_pt1 | contig 49209 bp, 48 predicted proteins | sample 1553551 | NCBI WGS metagenome assembly OGRY01 (sample SAMEA2580101, study PRJEB22360) | human gut metagenome | biome: human gut; feature: human-associated habitat; material: faeces | place: Denmark | collected 2008/2010
CGGCGACAAATACGTGGGCGCCGATGGTAAGTACGTTCCTGGAATGCAGAAGTAGGTTTGAACCCTGCGAAAGCTAGGGTCGTTTCGAGGCGAGCAGCGTTGCGTTTGCCGCCGCGTTTCTCGCCTCTGGCTAAGACGTTCGTTTGTTTAGTGTATCTAGACTGCTTCGAGCGCCTGAGTAAGATCGGCGATCAGATCCTCAGCGCTTTCGATACCGCAGGAGAGCCTGATTAGATCGGGGCTGATACCCGCTGCTTCCAGCTCTTCATCGCTCATCTGGCGATGTGTAGCGTTTGCAGGATGCAGCACGCAGGTGCGCGCATCGGCAACATGCGTGGCGATTTGCGCGAGTTTGAGTGCTGACATGAAGCGCTCAGCTGCTTCGCGCCCACCAGCAACGCCGAAGCTCACTACGCCGCACGTTCCATTCGGCAAGTATTTTTGCGCAAGCTCGTAGCTTTCATCGCCGGGCAGGTCGGCATAGCGCACCCACGAGATCTTCGGATGATCCTTCAAGAACTGTGCGACTGCCAGCCCGTTCGCGGTGTGCTGCGCCATGCGCAGATGCAGGCTTTCCAAGCCCATGTTCAGCAGGAACGCGTTTTGCGGCGATTGGATCGAGCCGAAATCGCGCATGAGTTGTGAGGTTGCCTTCGTGATGTAGGCGCCAGCCTGGCCGAATTGCTTCGTGTAGATAACGCCGTGATAGCTTTCATCCGGCGTGGTCAGTCCAGGGAATTTGTCAGCGTGTGCATCCCAGTCGAAGTTGCCTGAATCGACGATGCAGCCGCCAACGGCAGCGCCATGGCCATCCATGTATTTCGTAGTGGAATGCGTGACGATGTCCGCACCCCATTCGATGGGGCGGCAATTGATGGGCGTGGGGAAGGTGTTGTCAACGATGAGCGGTACGCCGTGATCGTGAGCCGCCTTCGCAAAGCGTTCGATATCGAGCACCGTGAGCGCGGGGTTAGCTACCGTTTCGCCGAAGACCGCTTTCGTGTTCGGTTTGAATGCGGCTTCGAGTTCGGCATCACTGCAGGTGGGGGATACGAACGTGAACTCGATGCCCATGCGTGCCATGGTGTGCGCGAACAGGTTGTAGGTGCCGCCGTAGATGGAAGTGGAGCACACCATATGATCGCCGCAGCCAGCAATGTTGAAGATCGCGAAGAAGTTTGCGGCCTGCCCTGAAGAGGTGAGCATGGCCGCACTGCCACCTTCAAGTTCGCAGATCTTCGCAGCAACGAAATCATTCGTGGGGTTCTGCAGGCGCGTGTAGAAGTAGCCGGACTCTTCTAGGTCGAAGAGCTTGCCCATGAATTCGCTCGAATCGTATTTCCACGTGGTGCTCTGATAGATGGGGATCTGACGCGGTTCGGCGTTGCCGGGATGGTAGCCGCCTTGAACGCAAGTGGTTTCGATTTGAGTAGACATGCAAGCTCCTTGTTCTCCAATTTGGGTAAAGTCGTTCAGACCAGGCTGCACGACCGTATGTCTTGCAGCTCATGGTATCATCTGCGCTTTTTTTCTTCGTTGTTCAGCGGGGCACGTTTCGCTCTTCGGGGCATCGCTTTTCGTGATAGCCAGCACTAAGAACAACCGATAGCCTTGCGCTTGTGATTCGCGCGGCGAGCAAAAATGCCCTTTCAAAAGCTGTTATGATGAACACCGAAGAAAGGACGTTAGCTATGCCGATTAGAATTCCTGATGCGCTACCCGCAACAAGCGTGCTTGAAGGTGAGAACATCTTCGTAATGACCGAGCATCGAGCGATTCATCAGGATATTCGCCCCCTGCGCGTGCTCATCTTGAACTTGATGCCTACCAAGATCGAAACGGAAACGCAGATCCTGCGTAAGCTTTCCAATACGCCGTTGCAGGTCGAGGTTGATCTTCTGCAAACGGTCAGCCATCGTGCCACGCATGTGCCTGCCGAGCATCTGGAATCGTTCTATGTTGGCCTCGACGACATTCGCCACAAGCGCTACGACGGCATGATTATCACGGGTGCGCCGGTCGAACTCTACGATTTCGAAACGGTCGACTATTGGCCGGAGCTGTGCGAGATCTTCGAGTGGGCGAAGGCACATGTGTTTTCTACGTTCTATATCTGCTGGGGAGCTCAAGCAGGCATCTATTATCACTTCGGCATCGACAAGCACATCCTCGACAGCAAGATGTCGGGCATCTTCGCACACCAGATCGTAAAGCCTTCGAGTCCGCTCGTGCGCGGCATCGATGACATCCTTCACGCACCGCATTCGCGTAACACCGAAGTTCACGTGGAAGACATTGAAGCTCACCCTGGCCTTGAGGTTGTCGCCGTGTCGGATGAAGCGGGCGTGTTCATCGCGAAGAGCACCGACAGTCGCCACTTCTTCGTGTTCGGCCACCCTGAATATGACACGGGAACCCTTGCTGAAGAGTACTTCCGCGACGTGAAGAAGGGCATCGACCCCGAAGTCCCCAAGCATTATTTTCCGAACGACGATCCTACGCAAAAACCGCTTTCGAATTGGCGTGCGGCTGCTCAGCTGCTCTACACTAATTGGCTGAATTACTACGTCTATCAGGCAACACCCTACGATATCGACAACACCGACCTCAAGGCAGACTAGCCAACCGCAAGTTTGTGCACGATGACATGAGTCAGGAGAACCGTCTCTTTGACTCCCTTTAACTCACACTCAGGAAACAACAACAATAACGAAGGCTTCAGGTGCCTTCGCTTCCAATATCTCGGTAAATCGACCTTTCATGCCTATCTCGCACGCGAATCGATTGACTTCATGAACGAAAACAGATTATTATGCAAAGGTTCGCTTTCAAAAGCCCCGTGTGGCTGTGCGGTCTGAAGCTTTTGGTACGGTAGTCCAGAACCAAGCCGAAAGAAAGCGAAGGGGTAGGATCCTTCGCGCATTTCAGGCAAAGCAAGCAACTTTTGAAAACAAACATTGTTACTTTATTGGAGGAACACAGTGAAGACCTATTATGCAAAGCCGAATGAAGTTGCTCGCGAGTGGCTTCTCATCGACGCGCAAGACCAGGTTCTCGGTCGTGTCGCATCGAAGGCGGCTCATATCCTGCGCGGTAAGCATAAGCCGACCTATACCCCTCACGTGGACACTGGCGATTTCGTGGTTATCATCAACGCCGACAAGATTCGCGTGACCGGTAAGAAGCTCACCGATAAGGAATACTACCGCCACAGCGGTTATCCGGGAGGACTCAAGTGCGAGACCTTCGAAGAGGCCATGGAAAAGCACCCGGAGCGCGTGATCGAACATGCAGTTAAGGGCATGCTCCCCAAGAACACGCTCGGTCGTGCAATGGCTAAGAAGCTCAAGGTCTATGCCGGTGCAGAGCATCCGCACATGGCACAGCAGCCCCGCGAGATCAAGATGGAGGATAACTAATGGCAGGTGAAGCTATTTATTACGGCACGGGTCGTCGTAAGAACGCAGTTGCTCGCGTGCGTATCGTCCCGGGCACCGGTAAGGTTACCGTCAATGGTCGTGATGGTCTCGACTTCTTCGGTCGTCAGGCACTCGTTGATTATGCGAAGACTCCCTTCGGCGTAACCGATACCATGAATCAGTTCGACGTTATCGCTCGCTGCAATGGTGGCGGCACGTCTGGTCAGGCAGGTGCTCTGCGCATGGGCATCGCTCGCGCCCTTCTCGAGGCGGGCGATTATCGCGCAGAACTGAAGCGCGCAGGTTACCTCACGCGCGATGCTCGTATGGTCGAGCGTAAGAAGTACGGCCTGAAGAAAGCTCGTAAGCGTCCGCAGTTCTCAAAGCGCTAAGATTTTTGCTTCAGACCCGATCATACCGATCGAAGACAAGAACCGCTTCTTCGGAGGCGGTTCTTTTTTGTAGAAACGTTTACGATTGTCTTATAGGTTGTGTGCTTGTCTGCGCATTTTGATGCGAATCAGGCATAATAAGCAGATAGATATAATCGCGCACATCGTGAGGTATATATGTCCGAAGAGAACAACCATACTGAACACCCCGCAGCGAATGCCCCGCAAGAGAACGGCACGCCGCTGCCTCCACCTACTCCTGGCGTCCAGCCCGTAGTGCCGAGCGCTCCGCAGCAGCCGGCACCGCAGCAAGCTCCTGCTCAACAGCCGAACACTGCGCAACCGCAGGCGCAAGACGACCAGCAACAAGCACCGCAGTCTCCCGAGCAGCCAACTCAGCAGGCCAACCAAAATCAGCAGCCCAAGCCAACCTTCCGCGAGAACGGAGCCTTCTCGTTCTTCGCTACGCCCTCTGATCCCGATGATGACCCTACGCCCATGAGCGTTGGCTTCAAGATCGGCTGGTTCGTGCTCGGTCTTATCGGCGGCATGCTCGGTTTGGTCATGGCATGGCTTTCCACCTCGACGCTCTCTGCAAAGCGTCGACGCCAGGCGCTCATTTGGACTTGGGCAGGCTTCGCAGTACAGGCAGTTGCTTTCTTCATCATCGTTTTGAACGGCGGCACGCTCCCTGGCTTGCCTACTGGTGGCACAGCAGCCCAAGGCGGAAGCGCAACAACAGGCTCAACTTCTGCATTTGGATAGTCTGCGCATTCGGGAGCTCTTTCTTCCGCTGCTGGTATAATGTGCAAAATGCGATGCAACAAAGCGCGCGATTTCCTTTAGGGCAATCGGTATTCATACTTGCTCGCATCGCTCATTACTCGTGAAACATCTACGTGAGGAGAACGTATGTCGAACGTTTCAGAGATCTTCGGAACCCTGGTCTTCAATGACCACGTTATGAAGGAACGTCTTCCATCCGAGACGTACAAGAACCTCGCGAAAACGATCAAAGAGGGAAAGCCGCTCGATATCGAGGTGGCGAACGTGGTCGCGCACGCTATGAAAGAATGGGCGATCGAAAATGGTGCCACGCATTACTCGCACTGGTTTCAGCCGCTTTCGGGCATCACTTCTGAAAAGCACGACAGCTTCTTGAATCCCGTGGGCGATGGTACGGCCATTATGACCTTCTCGGGCAAGGAGCTCATCCAAGGCGAACCCGATGCTTCAAGCTTCCCGAATGGCGGGCTTCGTGCCACTTTCGAAGCGCGTGGTTACACCGCATGGGATCCCACAAGCCCTGCTTTCATCAAGGACGAGGTGCTCTGCATCCCCACAGCGTTTTGTTCCTATACGGGCGAAGCGCTCGACAAGAAAACACCGCTTCTGCGTTCCATGCGTGCGATCGATACGCAAGCTCAGCGCGTGCTGCGTTTCTTCGGCGAAGACGGCCACCAAGTTATCGCCACGGTCGGCTCCGAGCAGGAGTATTTCCTCATCGCTGAAAAGGATTACGAACGCCGCCACGACCTGATCATGACCGGTCGTACGCTCTTCGGCGCACCGCCGAGCAAAGGCCAGGAACTCGATGAGCACTACTTTGGCGCCATCCGCCCAACGGTCAACGAATTCATGAAAGAACTCGACGACGATCTGTGGAAGCTCGGTGTTACGGCGAAGACCAAACATAATGAAGTTGCGCCTGCGCAGCATGAACTTGCGCCCATCTTCACCAACGCCAACCGCGCCATCGATGAGAACTTGCTCACCATGGAGAAAATGCGCCTTGATGCGTCGCACTATGGCCTCACGTGCCTTCAGCATGAAAAGCCCTTCGAAGGCATCAACGGCTCAGGCAAGCACAACAACTGGTCGCTTTCCTACGACAATGTGAACCTGCTCGATCCGGGCGACGACCCGATCGATAACCTGCGCTTTCTTGTGTTCCTTGCCTGCGTGATTGAAGCGGTCGATGAATACCAAGAACTCTTGCGTATGTCGGTTGCCTCTGCGGGCAACGATCACCGCCTTGGTGCCGATGAAGCGCCTCCTGCCATCGTCTCGATCTTCTTAGGCGATGAACTTGATGCCATCGTGGATGCACTGATCAAGGGTGATGAATATCATTCAGCCGAGGCTATTTCTATGGACTTGGGCGTTGCGGTTCTTCCGCAATTCCTCAAAGACAACACCGATCGCAACCGCACAAGCCCCTTTGCGTTCACGGGCAACAAGTTCGAGTTCCGCATGCCAGGTTCTTCTGTGAACCTTTCGGATTGCAACATGATCCTGAACACGGCGGTCGCAAAGAGCCTCAAGGATTTTGCGGATGCTTGTGAAGGTCTTGAGGGTGCTGAGTTCGAGAAGAAAGCGATCGGTTACGTTCGCCAGCTTCTTACTGACCACAAGCGCATCATCTTCAATGGCAACGGCTATTCGGAAGAGTGGCAAGAAGAAGCAGCACGACGCGGGTTGGCGAACCATCGCAACACCGCCGAAGCGCTTCCATGCTTCGTTTCGCAGAAATCGATAGACCTCTTCACTGAGTTCGGCATCTTATCCGAATCGGAAGTGCATAGCCGCTACGAGGTGAAGCTCGATAAATACACGAAGCTTTTGAACATCGAGGCACGCGTGATGATCCGCATGGCGCGTCGCATGTATTTGCCCGCCATCAGCAAATATATGCGCGATCTGGCAGAAACCATCACCTCGGTGAAAGCAGCGGTGGCTTCATCTGATATGGAAGAGCACGAAAAGCTCCTTTCTTACCTGGTGAAAGGGACGAATGTTGTTGCGGCTTGCGTACGCACGCTCATCGCTGAACATGATAGCGCGGAAGCCATCGAAGACCTTCAGGAGCAGGCATATGCCTATGCCGAAAAGGTCATCCCAGCCATGGATGCCTTGCGTGCTGAGATCGATGCGCTCGAGTGCGTGGTAGAGAATGGCTACTGGCCCGTGCCCACCTACAACGACATCCTTTTTTACAATTAGCTTCAACCACTCCAGCGAAATGGAGTAGAATAACGAAAGGCCATGGTGCTGCCGTGGTCTTTCTGTTTTTGTTGCATGTCAGTACGACGAAGTGTGCGGCGCAACGTATCGAATACTTTGAAGAAGGGGAGCGCTATGGCTGATCTAACCGAAGTCGACTATATCTGGAAAAATGGCAAGATCGTTCCATGGGCTGAGGCAACCACGCACGTGCTCACGCATGCGCTTCACTACGGTTCGGGCGTATTCGAGGGCATTCGTTGCTATCACAATACCGACACCGATGAAGCGGTTGTGTTCCGTCTGGAAGATCACATGAAGCGCCTGCATAACAGCGCGAAGATCGCACATATGGAATTGCCCTATTCGGTAGAGGAGCTCTGCCAGGCAACTATCGATATCATCAGAGCGAATAAGCTGAAATCGTGCTATATCCGCCCGCTTGCTTATTACGGTTATGGTCAGATGGGTGTCGATCCCACAGGAGCGCCAGTCGATGTCATCATCGCAGTGTGGCCTTGGGATGCCTATCTTGGCGAGGAAGCGCTCGAAAACGGCGTTTCTGTGGGTATTTCGTCTTGGCGTCAGCGTTCGTTCAACGCCATCCCGCCAGCAGTGAAATCCACGGCTTCCTACATGAATTCGATCCTCGCGAAGCTCGAGGCGAAGGAGCATGGCTATGCAGAAGCGATCATGCTCAACGAAGTGGGTCACGTCTGCGAAGGCACGGGTGAGAATCTCTTCATCGTGCGCGATGGCATCCTTATGACGCCTCCACTGGGTGATGGCTTGCTCGAAGGTATTACGCGCGATACCGTCTTGAATATCGCTGTTGATATGGATATTCCCGCACTTGAGGAAACGCTCAACCGTTCCGATCTCTATGTTGCCGACGAGATGTTCATGACCGGTTCGGCTGCTGAACTCACGCCCATCGGGAGCGTGGATAATCGCGTTATCGGTAAGCCTGGTCCCATTACCAAGGCACTTCAGGAGCGCTACTTTGATGTTGCCTATGGCAAAGTGCCCGAATATGAAGAGTGGATCACGCGCATCGCTGATTAATGATCTATCCTGATAGCAAACAGAAGAGCCCTGTTCAACGGGCTCTTTTTGTCGAGCAGCCTTGAGAGAAGTGAGAGTATGTCCGAACTACGCACCCGAGAAGTCGAAGACCTATTGAATGTGCTTGCGGGATTGAATGAGCCCGATGAGATCTTCGCGCTTTTAGAAGATCTCTTCACGATTCGCGAGATCAAGGACACCTCCCAGCGTCTAGAAGTGGCGCGTCTTTTGCGAGAAGGCGAATCGTACGCTTCCATCGAAAAGACAACGGGGGCTTCGGCAACCACTATCGCGCGTGTCTCAAAGGCGCTCAACTACGGTACGGGTGGTTATCAGTTGGCACTTGAGGTGCTGAAGGCGAGCAAGCAGTAACGTCTGGCTTGTTGAAGGATCGGGTTTTGAAGCACGCCCAGCAGCATAGACATATCTTCGTTACGGCCAGTGGATCACTGTCGCAAAACGGAGCGCATGAAACAGAGACTTCGCATGGGTGTCGCGCCTTGCGAGCAGTAGCGTTCGCGGCACTTCTTTGCGTTGCGCTCACTGCCTGTGTGCTCATGAGTGGTTGTGTGCAGAGCGATCAAGGCAAAGAACAAAAGCGCGCCTACGAAACTGAGCTTATGGATAAAGGCACGCTAAAAGTGCTCGTTTCCTCTGATTATCCCCCGTTCAACGATGGTGAGGCAGAAGCAATATGGGGCTATGATATCGCCATCGCGGAGGAGCTTGCTAGCCGATTGGGGCTTGCGCTCGAGCTGGTGCCCACTTCGCGCAATACGATCATCGAAACTCTGGCCTGCGAACCATCTGCCACTGCAAGTGAGGAAGAGAAGCCTGATCCCGAGGGCGATATTGCAGTAGCGGCGCTCGCTATTACGGGTGAACGCGATGAAAAGGTTGACTTCAGTAGCCGGTATTATGTAGGCAATCAGGCAGTTGTTACGATGAAGGAGGTAGAGCATCCTTCATCAGCATCTACTGTGCACGCTTCGACAGAAACAGCATTACCCCGCTTCGTGAAGCCCTCTGCTGCTCAAACAACAGAGAAAGAAAAAGCGCCTACAACCTTTGAAAGCACGATTGACTTTGATCCTGAGACCACGCGTATTGCAGTAGTGAAGGGGAGCACCTGCATGCAGACTGCACGCGAGTTCACGAACGAAAAGCTGATCATCGAGTATTCGACAGCACGTAAATGCCTCCAGGCGCTTCAAGCTAAAGAAGTTCAAGCTGTAGTGCTCGATCTTCCCGTTGCTGAATATTTGCTCGACCATGAATTCTCGGATATGCACATCATCGAGCGCATCATGACAGGGGAAGCCTATGGCATCGCACTGCCAACGGAATCCATCAATCTGAAAGACGCGATCAATGAAGCGCTTGCTGCTATGGAAGAGGATGGCACGCTCACGCGCCTCCAGGAAGAATACATTGGCAGCTCATACTAGATGACGAATGACCGGGTAGTTTGTTATCAATCTCCACTGGTGCAGGCAGGTAAGTAACTCCAGTGTTTCTTGAGCACTGCTGTTTTCTAATAAGGGAGAGAGTGGGGAATATGAACGAAGAGCTTGAAGAAATACGGCGTATCATCAGCGAAGCGGATCCGAAGAGCGTAGTGTTCTTCGGAGGGGCAGGGGTTTCAACTGAAAGCGGCATTCCTGATTTCCGAAGTGCCAAAGGTATCTTCAACGAAGCGTACCCTTATCCTCCTGAAGTGATCGTGAGCCATTCGTTCTTCGAAGCGCATCCCGATGTCTTCTACGATTTTTACAGAGCAAAGATGGTGCATGAAGATGCCAAACCGAATCAGGCGCACAAGAAGCTCGCTGAACTTGAGCAGCAAAGCATCCTTCGTAGCGTGATAACGCAGAATGTTGATGGCCTGCATCAGGCGGCGGGGTCGAAGCGCGTTCATGAACTTCATGGCAGTATCCATCGTAACTACTGCATGAAGTGCGGCAAGCGTTATGGCCTTGACACGATCATGGATGCTGAGGGTGTGCCGTATTGCGAGTGTGGGGGAATCATCAGACCAGATGTGGTGCTCTACGAAGAAGCGCTCGACCAACAGGTCATACAGGCAGCCGTCGAAGATATCGCACAAGCAGAGACGCTCATTATCGCGGGCACTTCGAGGGTGGTTTATCCAGCTGCAGGTCTCGTTGAATTCTTCAACGGCAAGAACCTCATCGTGATCAATCGCGATCCGAGCGCGCTCGATAAGACCGCGGATCATTGTCTCGCTATGAATGTGGGCGAAGCATTCGATTTCTAAGTGCTTTTTCTAACTCACACGCTTTGAATTACATTTTATGACTTCGATGTTATGGGAAATAGAGGTATCGATTTTTTGACTAATCGATCGATACGTGATTTTTTGTATGTTAAATAAGAGAACCTTCTAGCGGAGGAATGGGTTCAAGCTGGAAGCTCTCATTCTTGTTACTGGCAAGCGTTTTTAGATAATCTTGCAACATAAGATCAGTCTGGCTTGCAAGGTCGATTCTGCCGCTGAATACGCACCAATAATAGATCATGCCCGTAATGATTACGCCAATGCGCAAAAGTGCTGCATTGGTATCAACATTGTTATGAATCTCTCCTGATGCTTTTCCTTCTATCAGGTATTCTCTTACACGATCCAACACCATTTCATTTTTCGGATCACGTTCTAAGAAATTAAAAGCTTGATTCGTGTTGGCAGCGTAAAGGCCGGTAATGAACTCCAGTCCAGTTTCAAGCACGCATTTGATGTAAAAACGGTAGATGAGGATTATCTTTTCGAGCGAGGAATGCTGTGAAGCATCATTCTCCACCTGCTGCTTGTACTCAGTGAAAACATCCTGCAGATAATAGAACACTAAATCATCTTTGCTATCGAAAAGATTGTAAAAACTTCCGGTTGATACGCCTGCTTCATCGCAGATGTTACGTACGGTCAAATACTTCATGCCATATTGATTCACAAGCTCGATGGCTGCTTCCAGTAGCTTTTCGCGTGTTGCTTGAGCCCGTTCTTCTCGCGATGAAACATATTTTTTCTTGGTAGTCACAAGGTCCTTCTTCTATCAGTCTTTCCAAAGCTTACCTAAGGTTTGGAGCTTTGTGCAATGAAATAAGAGAACGGCTATTCCTGGTGGTAGGTGTTGACGTTATCTAGTTTTAGTGCTTATATAATAGCAAAATTGAACATGTTCTAGAACATGTTCTAAAATGGGGCAAGCGAAAGGGGAAAGATGAAAGGACCGCTTTCCGGCTATAAAGTTATTGAATTTGCAACGTATGTTGCGGCGCCTTCTGGAGTGCGCATCTTGGCAGATTGGGGTGCTGAAGTCGTTAAGATAGAGGCCCCTTCAGGTGATGACTATCGCACGAATTGGAACGTGTATTGCATGCCTGGAGAGAGCGATCTTTACAACCCTTGTTTCGATTTGGTTGGTGTGAATAAACGTTTTATGGTTATCGACCTACGTACTGACGAAGGTCGAGAGATTCTTTACAAATTGCTTGAGGACGCACAGGCTTTTGTGACAAGCGCACGAGACAAAGCGCTCAAAAAGCTTGGCTGTGATTGGGAGACGCTGCACGCGAAGTTTCCTCGGTTGGTTTATGGACATGTGCGTGGGTATGGTGAAAACGGCGCATTACGCGATATGCCTGGATATGATTACACCGCTTATCATGCACGCTCAGGGGTAGGTGGATCGCTTTATGAGAAGGGTGGTTCGCCTATGATCGGTGGTCCTGGCTTTGGCGATTTGCAAACAGGCCTTGCGCTAGCAGGTGGCATTGCTGCAGCGCTTGTTGGCGCTGAACGTACAGGTGTTGGTGATCGTGTGGTCGTCAGCCTGAATGCTGTGGGCGTATACGTGATGAGCCTTGCGCATACTGCAGCGCAATATGGTGGCTATATTCTCCCCACATCTAGACGGAGCACTTCAAATCCATTCAACTCGACCTACAAGACAAAAGATAGCAAATGGATCCAGTTCTGTGTGGCGGCTCCCGAACTTGGTTACAACCACTTTATGGAGACAATCGGACGTGGCGATCTGAAAGATGATCCGCGGTATTGCAAGATGGCGTACATGCGTGAACATCACCATGAAGAATTTATAGACATCATCGAAGAAGCACTTGCTCAAAAGACTATGGCTGAGTGGGAGAAAATCCTTACTGAAGCGGATATCGCATTCGGACCTCTGTATGAATCAGCTGATGTTTTGAAAGATCCTGAAATCTGGGATAACGAATACGCTCAGCGCGTGACCTATCCTACGGGCGATGAAGCCATCCTTATACATTCTCCTGCACGGCTTGATTCTATTGGAACGGCACCGCTTGTTACTAGTCGTGGTATAGGCGCGGATACCGAAGCGATCTTGCGCGAACACGGCTATGCCGAAGATCAGATACGCGTATGGGAAGAGAGCGGCGTAGTGGTTCAGCACGCTTAGAAACGTAGGTGAGGTGAATCTTATGTATACCCTCGGGATCGATATTGGCTCTACGGCGACAAAAGCGGTAATGCTTAAAGATGGTAGGGATATCTACGCAAGCGCGATCATCGGCTTTGGTGCAGGTACCTCGGGAACAGAGCAGGTCATCGAGAAACTTTTCGCCGAAAGCGGGCTTATTTGGAACGACATCGATTACACAGTCGCAACGGGTTATGGACGCCTTCGCTTCGATGAAGCTGATAAGCAGATCAGCGAACTCAGCTGTCATGCGTGTGGTATGCACTTCATGATTCCTGAAGCACGCACCATTATCGACATTGGCGGTCAAGACGTGAAAACGCTCAGACTGAATGAGCGCGGTGGCCTGGACAACTTCATCATGAATGAGAAATGCGCTGCAGGAACAGGTCGATTTCTTGATGTGATGGCGGGTGTGCTCGAGACCACAACGGATCAGCTGGGCACGCTTGATGCTCAAGCGGATTCTAAGGTCGAGATCAGCTCGACGTGCACGGTCTTCGCAGAGTCGGAGGTCATATCGCATTTAGCCAACAAGGAAAAGATCTCGAACATTATTGCGGGCATCCATGACTCGGTTGCGAAACGAACGGCAGGTCTGGCACGCAGACTTGGCGTTGAAGAGACGGTGGTCATGAGTGGAGGAGTTGCCCAGAACGCGGGCGTGGTTCGTGCGCTCGAGGAAGAATTGGGCATCAATATCCAGATTCCACCTCATGCTCAATTGATTGGCGCATTGGGCGCAGCGCTTCATGGCGCAAAGGCATTAGAGAAGAAGATTCGAAAAGAAGCACTTGAGCAGGATAAATATGCCACAGCACTCGAGGAAGCGCGGAAAATTCAATTTGATAAGGACTGCACCACCTGTGATCAGGCGCGAATCGTATAGAAAAAAAACAGGCTATCAAAGTAAGCAGAGCAGACCAAGAAACAAGCGGAATAGAACTTAAGGAAGGGAAGTAGCATGGGTGATAAGAAGACCAGCAAACAGCTGCTACAAGAATTTACTGCAAAGACCTATGACGAGATACGCGAGGCAAAAGAGAATGGTGAGTTGATCGGTTGGTCAACTTCAAACTTCCCAAAAGAGATCTGTCAGACGTTCGACCTTAAGATCATGTATCCCGAAAACCATAGCGCTGCAGTGGCAGCGAAAAAGGGTGCAATCCCCTTTTGCGAAAAGGCAGAAGGACTTGGCTATTCAATGGACTTGTGCTCGTATGCTCGCATTAATCTCGGCTTTGTTGAGCGCGAGGAAGACTTTGGTTTCGGGCTTGATGTGCCAGCACCCGATTTTCTCTGTGTTAGCAACAATATCTGCACAACGGTTATCAAGTGGTACGAGAATCTCTCGCGCAATCTTGACATTCCTTTTCTGCTCTTCGATATTCCATACAATACGGACGGGTATTACACTGCCAACAAGACCAGCTACATCAAAGCACAGTTGCAATACATCATCGATGAGTTTGAGCGCATTACAGGTAAGAAGTTCGATTACGAGAAATTTCATGAGATTCTGCGTATTTCGAGCATAAATGGTGCTTTGTTTACCAAGGCGCTCGATTTGATCGGAAAGAACAAGCCTTCGCCTGTGAGTGGTTTTGATGGCTACAACTTCATGGCGTTAATGGTTGTTGCGAAGGGGCGCCCCGAAACGACCGAGATCCTCAAGGCTTATATCGCAGAGCTTGAGGAGCGACTTGCTACCGGTAATTATGCCTTCGAAGGTGAAGAAAAATACCGCCTGATGTATGACGGATTAGCATGCTGGCCTTATCTGCGGCACAACTCAGAAACACTTGCAAGTATGGGTGTTAATACGGTTGGTTCGATCTATTGCAATATATTCGGCACATCGTTTAATGATCTGGATGAATATTGTCAAGGGTACGCGAGCACGAATAACTCTCAAGGTATCGATCTAGCATTGCAGCGTCGGCGCGCTATGATCGACGAATATCATTGTGATGGTACGCTCTGTAGCGTCACGCGCAGCTGCAAGCCATGGGTAGGAATCACGTTTGAGATATCACGTCAGCTCGAAAAGGAAAAGGGCATACCTTTTGCAACCTTCGATGGCGACCAGGCAGATCCGCGTGTCTTCTCGAAGGCGCAATACGAGACGCGCGTTCAAGGGCTGACTGAAGTAATGGATGAACGCATAGCGCAGCGTGAATAAGAAAAGACGATGTACCCAAACTAAGGATGAAGCATAAGTAGATCGTGCTTGAATAACGGGCGATCACACTTACCCTGCCGGCAAAGGAAAGAGAGATATCGATGGACCGCATACAAGAAATACTCGCACAGTTCGAAGAGGCTTCAGAGCACTCGTATCGAACGATCGATGCATGCAATGCTGACAAGAAGAAGGTGATTGGGCTGGCTCCCTACTTTGCGCCTTATGAGTTGGTGCATGCAGCTGGGATGTATCCAGTAGAGTTGTGGGGAGGTAATATCGATGCAAGCGAAGCGCATCGCTATTACCCGGCGTTTTACTGCTCGATCCTATTATCGCTACTCGAATACGGGCTGAAGGGAGATTATGATTTTCTTTCAGGCATCATCATTCCCACCACCTGTGACGGCCTACGCAACCTTGAAGAGAATTGGAAGTATGCCAAGCCCGATATGCCTGTCATTGCACTTACTCAGCCAGTGAATCGCAAGACGCAGGCTGCTGAAGACTATTATGTGAACGAGCTTCATCGAGTCCAACATGAGCTTGAGGAGATAGCGGGTCATCCGATTACGGATGCGCAGCTCTTCAATAGTATTCAGCTCTACAACAAGCAAAAAGAGCTCATGCGTCGTTTCCCTGAGGCGGCATGCGACCATCTTGATATCTTCACGCCTAAGATGCGGCATTATGTCTACAAAGCTGCCCGAGTAATGCCAGTTGAGCTACATACTCGTTTGGTGGCAGAGTTGCTTGATGAACTCGAACGCGTTCCCGTCCATACCTTCGATGGTCCGCGTCTGATCGCCACCAGTATCTTGATGGATTCGACCGAGCTGCTCGATACGCTCGAACAAGAGGGCATCGCTATTGTGGGCGATGACATCGTTGGCGATTCGAAGCGCTTTGAGACCGATGCGCCCGATCATGTTGATCCATTCGTTTCGCTCGCGCGTATCTGGCCCAATATCGAAGGGTGCTCGGTGCTCTTCGACCCGAAGAAATTGCGTGGCCCGATGCTGATCGATCTCTACAATCAGCGTGATGCAGACGGCATCCTTATCAGCATCATCAAGTTCTGTGAGGAAGAGGAGTTCGATTATCCTGTTCTAAAGAAAGATTTTGAAGCAGAGGGAATTCCTGTGCTTTATCTCGAGACTGAGAGCCAGGGTCGTATTGATGAGCAGGCGGCAACGCGTATACAGGCGTTCGTGGAGATGCTCGATTAGGCCGAGTAAATGTTCCTATATTGACCCTTTGATATATGAAAACTGAATTTGCGTATAAAAAAAATCCCTGAAGTTAAGGAATCAACTTCAGGGATTTCGCTTGGAACCACCTTGCTCTCAACTTCGCTACTTCGGCATGAAAGCGAATGCTTCGAATTCGGTCGGCGAAAACTTGGAGAAGCTTGTGGCTTTCGTATTGATTAGTACTCGATGAACTTTGCTGCAGGAGTGAAGCAGATCGGGCACTTCTCGAAGTCTTTGCCGCGGTGGATGTAACCGCAAACTGGGCAGAGATAGAAGTGCTCGTCGGTAGGCGTGTCGATGTTGTTGTATGCCCACATATAGTTCTCAGCGTGATAGCCTTCAGCGAGCTTTGCACGCGTGAAGATCATAACAGCGGCGTTGTTGCCTTCTTCCTGAGCCTTCTTGATGAATGCGGGATACATGTCAGAAGTCTCATAGATTTCGCCCTGAGCAGAAGAGATGAGGTTCAGGTCTGCAGGAGCATCGGTGCCTGCGGTGACTTCCGGACGAGGCCAATCAGGATCTTCAGCCGTAACTGCGTTGTACTCCATAGCGATATGGATCTGCTCTGCTGCAGAGGTTGCACGCCAGAGAGCTGCAAGCTGGGAATAGCCTGCTTTTTCTGCTGCATCAGCATAAACGCTGTAGTGTGCAGAAGCACCCGTTTCGCCACCAACAGCTGCTTTCAGGTTTTCGAGCGTGGTGCCGACCGGCGTTTCGCTGCCTGCTGCAACGTTGAAGTTGGTCGAGTTATCCGGCGTTGGGATTTCATCGCGCACTTGTTGTGCCATGTTCATCACTCCTCTTCGATCGCGCATGCGACCATCGATTCATATAAGTCGAAGAACGTATGCAGCCCTTCTGTGCTCTTCTCGCTCACAGGCGGAGTGCGTTCGTCCTTGATGTAGAATTCTACTCCATGAAACAATAAAAAAGTTGATTGCTAACAAATGGTTAACTATTTTTTAATGCGAAAAACACTATCGATCGATGCGTCTGGGCATAAGAGAAGCAACAGCGCTGAAGAAGCATAGCGCGCGAATAAGTTTGCGAGCGAACTGAAACGAAAGGACGATCATGGAACGCAAGAATGCGTGGAAAACGTACACTGATCAGGACAAAGAGAGCCTTGAGGAACTCTGCGAAGACTATAAGGAATTTCTCTCAGAGTGCAAAACAGAGCGTCTAGCAACGAAGCGTGCCATTGAAATGGCCCAAGACGCTGGTTATGCGTCGCTCAAAGAGGCCATTGCTGCAGGCAGGACGCTGAAACCAGGTGACAAGGTCTGGATCGACAACTATGGCAAGGCAGTCATGCTCGTGCAGATCGGCACGAATGATATCGTGGCAGGCGTGAATATTTTGGGCGCGCACATTGATTCTCCACGTCTCGACCTGAAGCAGAATCCGCTCTATGAAGCTTCCGATTTCGTGCTGCTCGACACGCACTATTACGGCGGCATCAAGAACTATCAGTGGGTCGCGCTGCCGCTCGCGCTTAAAGGCGTAGTGGCCAAGAAGGATGGCACCGTACTCGACATTTCGTTGGGCGACGATCCAGCCGACCCGGTCTTCTGTGTGACCGATCTGCTGCCGCATCTTGGTGCAGAGCAGATGAAGAAGAATGGTAGGGAAGTGGTGGAAGGCGAAAGCCTCGACGTTCTGTTCGGAAGCGAGCCGCTCATCATCGAAGACACTGAAGAAGCCAGTGAATCCAAGTCAGCCAAAAAAGAGCAAACCTATGAAGAGCAGATTACGAGCACCGCGCAAAAGGAAGCAGTGCGTGCTCATATCATGCAGTTGCTTCTTGAGCGCTTTGGCATAGAGGAAGAGGACTTCCTTTCTGCTGAGATCGAGGTAGTTCCTGCGGGTGATGCGCGCGATTGCGGACTCGATCGTTCGATGGTGATCGGCTACGGCCAGGATGATCGTGTGTGCGCTTACACAAGTCTGGTGGCGCAGCTCGCGGTCGAAAGCCCTGCACGCACAGCAGTATGCATTCTGGTAGATAAAGAGGAGATCGGCAGCGTTGGCGCAACGGGTATGACCTCGGCGTTCTTCGAAAACACCATGGCAGAAATCCTTAACTTGATGGGTCAGCAAAGCAATCTGGCGTTGCGTCGCTGCCTTGCGAATTCCTCGATGCTCTCTTCCGATGTGAGCGCAGCCTTCGATCCTTCATATGCCTCGGTCTTCGAGCCGAAGAATTCCGCCTATTGCGGACGTGGTCTCGTGTTCAACAAGTACACGGGTTCTGGTGGTAAGTCGGGCTCGAACGATGCGAACGCCGAATATATGGCGGCGCTGCGCAAGATCATGGACGATACAGGCGTGAAGTATCAAACCGCTGAACTGGGCCGCGTGAATGCGGGCGGCGGCGGAACCATCGCCTACATCCCTGCGAAATATGGCATGAACGTCATCGATTCAGGCGTGGCAGTGCTCTCCATGCATTCACCTTGGGAAGTTACGTCGAAAGCAGACATCTACGAAGCCTACAAAGGCTATAAAGCCTTCCTGAACGCCTAATTTTATTACCTTGCGTATAGCGAAATCTTATGCCGAACTAATCAACGCCCGATCTCCGCGTTATGCCAAGATCGGGCGTTGTCATGTTGTTGCGTCGGAAAATTTATTTCAGCAGGTCGGCAACTTTGCCAAGCAATGGCTCGAAGCTGATGCCACGGCTCATGAAGCTCGGCTGCTCGAGGGTAACGATCATCGCATCGTGTACGAACTTGCCTGCAAAATCAACGGCCGCATCTAGGCTCTTCTCAGCCATGATGGCCGCGGTCACGCAGGAACAGAACAGGTCGCCCGTACCGTGCAGCATAACAGGAAGTTTTTCCACCACGAACTCCGTGAGGGGAGTATTGCGACCCGCGACATAGTTGCGTAAGAAGCCATCTTCACGATCCACACCCTTGATGATCACGTTCTTCGCGCCACGATTGCGCAACATGTTGATCATGCTCTCGACTTCTTCAACAGAGACGTTCTGTCCCGTGTATTCAGTACCCAAGATGATGGAAGCTTCAGTGAGGTTCGGCGTAAGGATATCTGCGCCATCGGCCAAGTTCGCCATCGCATCGCACAGTTCTTTAGTGTAGGTGGGATAGACCTTGCCATGATCGCCCATTACCGGATCAACGATACGCAGCGCATTAGGGAACAGCGCATACAAACGCTGAATGCTATCGACCTGCTCGGGTGCGCCAAGGAAGCCAGAGTAGATAGCATCCAGGAAGACGTCTACTCTTTCCCAAGCATCGATATAGGGCTGCATCATGTCGGTGGTGTCGAGCATGTGCCACACGGGGAAGGCGGTGTGCGAAGAGAAAAGACCAGTCGGAAGGGGACACACATCGCAGCCTGCTGCAGAGATAACAGGAATCGCCACGCCTAGCGAGCACTTTCCGTATCCGCACAGATCGTGTACCGCGCCTACGCGTGGAATGTAATCAGGATTCTCGGCGTGTTCGTAGAGTGGCATGCTTTGCAGTCCCATGATGCGCTTCTTTCTGTTCGTGTCCAACTGAACGGGCGTTTTTTGAACCAAAATATAGCGAGTGCGCTATTCGTCTTCGCTCTCATTCTCTTCGTCATGATCCTCCGGGCGTTCACCGCGATCGCGAAACACTCTGCGCGTTTTGCGTTCGCTGATCACCGCTGCGACGATGCTGATAACGATCCCAGCACCGACCAAACATCCGATTCCGGCATACGTTTCAAAAATGAAATGGTAGATCTCAGCCAGATCCATGATGCCCCTTTATACTTTGTTTCCTATTGGCAGGATCACTCTGTGTCTTCTCGAATGTTCAAGCAGCCTTGAAAAGAGAGAAGAGCTGTTAGGTGGTATCCTATTTGGTTGTAAAGTATACTCAATCTGAATATCTCAACAATACCAAAGACGCGCTGATGAAGTTCTGCGTTGAACTATTGTTTACGAAAGGGAAATCATGCTCGACATCCGATTCGTCCGCGAAAACATCGATCTTGTGAACAAGGCCATGGAAAGCCGCAATTTCACGTGGGATTCGAAGCGCTTCTTGCAGCTCGACGAAGATCGCCGCAGCGCGATCGCGCAGGAGGAAGCGTTGCTTTCGCAGCGCAACACCATTTCGAAGAGCATCGGAGCGCTCATGGGCGAAGGCAAGAAGGAAGAGGCAGAAGCAGCCAAAGCGGAGGTCGCGAAGCTCAAAGAGCAGATCGCCTACTACTCCGATTTGCACGAACAGGCCGAGTCTGCGCTCAAAGAGCTCATCCTCGCGATTCCGAACATTCCTTCCGAAACCACGCCGATCGGCAAAGATGAAGACGATAACCCCGAGGTGCGTCGTTGGGGCACGCCGCCCACGTTCGATTTCGAATTCAAAGCACACTGGGATCTTGGCGTAGATTTGGGCATCATTGACTTCGAGCGTGCGGTGAAGCTCGCCGAATCGCGCTTCGTGCTGCTCGGTGGCTTGGGCGCTCGTCTTGAGCGCGCGCTCATCAGCTTCATGGCCGACACGCATGTTTCTCGTGGCTACAAGGAATGGTGGTGTCCGGTCATGGCAAATGCCAAGACGCTTACGGGCACTGGTCAGCTTCCGAAGTTCGAGGAAGACTTGTTCAAGACCACGGAAGGTCTCTATCTCATTCCCACCGCTGAAGTGCAGCTCACGAATATCCACTCCGATGAGGTGCTCAACGCCGATCAGCTGCCGCTCAAATATTGCGCCTTCACACCGTGCTTCCGCGAAGAAGCAGGCAGTGCTGGTCGCGATACACGCGGGCTCATTCGCTTGCACCAGTTCGACAAGGTCGAGATGGTGAAATATGCAAAGCCTGAAGAATCTTACGATGACCTTGAGGCGATGGTCGCCGACGCGGAGAACATCCTCCAGCTGCTTGGTTTGCCTTATCGTGTGATTAGCCTCTGCACGGGTGATCTGGGCTTCTCTGCAGCGAAGACCTACGATTTGGAGGTGTGGCTGCCTTCATATGATGCCTATAAGGAAATCTCTTCCTGCTCGAACTGCGAAGACTTCCAGGCGCGTCGCGCTAACATCAAGTACAAGGACCCCGAGAGCTTCAAAGGCAATCGTCTCGTGCATACGCTGAACGGCTCCGGTCTTGCGGTTGGCCGCACCATGGCTGCGATCCTTGAGAATTACCAGCAGCCCGATGGCTCGGTCAAGGTTCCCGATGTACTCGTTCCCTATATGGGTGGCATCGAATACATCAAGCCCGAATAAGCGATTGAACTATGCTTGGCAAGCGCGCGCGAAATACGAACAAGCCCCGCGGAAAGCATGCTGCTCATGCAGCGCCTCCTGCGCCGAAGCGCGCTTCAGCGACCATGTCCACCACGCCGCGTCCTGCTCAAGCACCTCATGCCCCGCAGAAGCCCCGATCAGCTGCGCCGCACGCTCCCGCGGCAAATCAGGCTCCGCGTTCAGGAGCAGGAGCATCGCCAACTGTGAAGGTGCCGCACGCTGCAGCTGCGAGACCTCAGGGCGATCAGATTCCTATGAGCAAAGAAATGCCTTCCGCGCGTTCGCAAGAGCAAAAGCCCTCCAGCGCGAAGAAGGAAAAAAGGACCAAAAAGAAGCGCACTTCGCGTGTGTTCAAGATCATTATCACGATTATCTTGCTGGTTGTGCTTGTTGGCGGTGGACTGCTGGTTTGGAACTACCTGTTCCGCTACGACGACAAACAAGATTTCCAAGGTCAGTGGAAGATCGAAGGAACGAATGCTTCGATCGTGATCACCGATTCCGAGATCAAGCTCACCGATAGCGTGAGCTTCGGATATGAACTTGATACGTTTGCGAAGACCATCAAGTACACCTATGTGAATTACGTCAACGAAGGTTCGTATGTGTTCTCTCCCGAACGTGATGTGCTTACGATCACTGATGTGAATCCCGAGGCAAAACAGGGTGAAGAGAACCAATCGATGCGCCTGTTGAAGGTCTCGGCTCAATCAACGGGCGAACCAGAAACTGCCAACAACAACGACACGAGCGACGCTCAGACCAACGGTGTCGGCGTGATCGATGGTACGGAGAGTCCAACACAAGCTGAGCGCAATGAACGCTCTGCTGGTTCCGCCCAGAGTGGAGACTAGCCTGTGGCAGAGAAGATCGCGCTTGAGCGGCTGAGGGTACTGCCTGATCGCATCGAAGCAGAGGTGCGCGTTCTCGACCCTGCCTTTCGCACTACTTCACCCGAGCTTATAGTCCAGGTGCTCGATCAGTTTCCCACGATCCCGTATCATGCTTGTCGAAACGAAACAGGTCCTACCTTTAGCGCAGTCATGGAGAGCACCTCGTTGCCGCACTTACTTGAGCATCTGGTGATCGACATCCAAACGCGGGCGCATGCTGAGCGAGAAGGAGAAACGACCGATTCAGTTTTTACCGGTACGACTCAATGGAGCGCAACCATGGACGATGTGGCCATTGTGCGCGTTTCTTTCTATGATGACCTTATTGCGCTCGGGGCTTTCAAAAAAGCGCTCCGCTTTATCAATCAAGAGCTTGTATAGACCATATGTAAGACCATTTGTGGGTTCGTACGCAAAGCCACGTGAACTTGAAGTGTACTTCACCAGTCATGACGCTCTTTGCTTTCTCCGGTGGCATGCAAGCCGACGGGAATCAGCCTATAGGTATTGCTCGATGCATTGGCTGTCAGACGGTCTCGGTGGCATTCGAAAAACGGTAATCAACGCGATGTAAACAAACCTATGTACGTGATGTTTTTTGATTCTCGCCCGATGCGAAGTGTCTATAATAGAACGCAGCCCGCTTTCGGAAAGAGACCGCATGGTATCGCCCCGCAAGCGTGTTCCTAAGAAGTAGTAAGTTCATGTATAAAGGGGGAAACACTATGGGAAGATTCGCAACATTTCTCGTTGGTGGCTTAGTTGGTGCAGGTATTGCCCTTCTCACAACGCCCCGCACGGGTGAAGAGAATCGTGCGCTCATCAACGACACGCTCAACGAAAACTATCCGGATGCGATGAAAGCAGTGAGTGCAACTACCAATCAGTTCGTCGATGCTGCTGCAACTACTTCGACCAAGGTCATCAACACGGTGGTCGACAAAGGTGCTGAAGTAAAAAAAGGATTAACTAGTCGCGTAGAGCAGACTGCTCCTGCGGTCGTCGAGAAGAATGACGAACTGCGCGACAAGATAGACGCAGCACGCGAGCGCATTGCTGCGCAGGTTGCGAAGAATGCTGAAGCTGTTCACGATACGGCAGTCGATGCAGTGCCGGTAGCGATGGACGCTGCTAAGAATGCGAAAACAGCGGTCAAGGAAGCTGCTGAAAATGCAACGGATGCAGCAAAAGACATCGCGCAGAGTGCTGCCGATGCTGCGAAGAACACCGCAAAGACCGCTGCAAGCGCGGCGAAAGACGTGGCAGAGACCGCCAAGAAAACAGCTAAGTCTGCTGCGGATGCAGCGAAGAAGGCCGCCAAGAAATAATGCGTTGTTCACGCGATAGCGCTAACGATTCACCAACGATAAGGCGCTCTTAGGAGTGCCTTATCGCGCATTGAGGGGCTATGGGAGACATTCATACAACGCAACAATTGATGGGAGTGCGTGTCGAACACGCCAAGAAGCCAGGGAAACGGCTTGGGCGCGTTCGTCATTTCATCTTTCATCCCACCAGGCGCAAGATCGTGGGCTTTGCGGTGAAACGACCCGATGCTGCGCTCATGTTCCACCGCAGCGACATCTTCGTAGCGCTCGACGGTTATAGTGTGGTCGATGGCGTGGTCATGATCAATGACGACAGCCAATCAACGGGCCGCGCTGCTTGCAAGCGCCTTGGCGTTTCATGGGATGATTGCGTTATCTGGCAAGGCTTGCCGCTTATGACAGAAGACGAAGAGCGCCTAGGCTATGTTGGCAGCGTTTCCTTCGATGCCGAAACAGGCGATGTCGTATCGCTTCAGGTCGATAAAGGGGCATCGGTAGAATTTCTGCTTGGCAGATCTGAATTACCAGCCAGCCTTATAAAGGGCTTCAAGATAGGCATCGGCGATAATCTCTCCAAGGCTTCGGAGGATGAGACCTTCCGTGGTGCGATCGTTGTCTCTCCAGAAGCGCTCAAGCTTGAACGCGCGGGTGGAGTGGCGGAAAAAGCGGGCGCAGGTGCGGCAGTTGCAGCACATAAGGTTTCTCAAGCAAAAGACAAGGTGAAGCCAAAAGCTGAAGAAGCAGCCCAAAAAGCCGAGGAGTTGGTGAACAAAGGAGCGTATAACCTCGGAGTTCATCTTTCTAAGACACGGGGCATGTTCTCGAATTTCAAAGACGAATACAAGAAAGCGCTCGAAGGGAAGAGCGATGAGCGCGAATAGCGATATCGCCCCCGAAGTTCCCGAAGCGGATTTTCACAAGGCAAAAGTCGCTTTCGAGGAATCGCTTGGTTCGAACTTCGGTACGGCTTCCATCCTTGAAGAGGAAGAAGAGGCTCCCAATCTTACGAGCACGGATCCATCGCGCATGAGCAAGGTTCTTTTCACGATGCGCCGGATCTCGCTGAATGACCATCGCACCGCAGGCATCCTTGCGCTTACCCTGGGCGCATTTGGCATGCATAAGTTCTATCTTGGCTACCATGAACAGGGGTTTTTGCTGTTGCTTGCTACGATCATCCTTGTAACGCTTTTATCTGGTATCGGCATTCTGGCCATTTGGCTGGTTGTTGGAGTCGAAGGAATCATCTATCTTTCGAAGTCACCGCAAGAATTCGAACGAATTTATGTAGAGGGTACGCATAACTGGTTCTAGCGGTGCAGGTTCCCTGTTCTTTTACGTTATAATAGGCTGCGATCATTCAAGCAAGTTGCACACAGGTGCAATGCTTAAATAAGGAGGAGAATATGCCCACCATTACTCGCGATCAGGTAAGGGTCCCCGCAGATGTAATGCCTGAAGCACGTGAAAACTACATTGAGAACTACATGAAAGCAACGCGTGGCACGGGCCGTTTGATGTTGTTTGCTTGCGATCAGAAGATCGAGCACCTGAACAAAGACTTCTATGGCGAAGGTATCGACCCGTCGGATCTCGAGCCCGAGCATCTTTTCGAGATCGGCAGCAAGGGCACCATCGGTATCCTGGCTGGTCAGCGTGGTCTTATCGCTCAGTATGCGAACGATTACCCCGAGATCAACTATCTCGTGAAGATGAATTCCAAGACCAACCTCGTGAAGGGCGCTCAGGACGATCCGTATTCTCCACAGCTCTACGATCTGGAAGCAGTGCTCGCCATGAAAGATGCGGGCGTCAATATCGTTGGCATCGGCTACACCATCTATCTTGGCTCCGAATATGAATCAACCATGATGGCTGAAGCAGGCGAACTTATCGCCGAGGCTCATGCTCAGGGTCTTATCGTGGTACTCTGGATCTATCCGCGCGGCAAGGCAGTTCCCGACGAGAAGGATCCCGATCTTATCGCAGGCGCAGCAGGCGTTGCGCTCTGCTTGGGTGCAGACTTCGTGAAGGTCAATCCACCGAAAGCAACCGATAGCCAGACTTCTGCTGAAGGTCTCAAGATCGCTTCGACCGCTGCTGGTCGCACGGGTTTGGTTTGTGCAGGCGGTTCTAAGGAAGATGCTTCGGTCTTCCTGTCTGATCTGTACGATCAGATTCACGTTGGTGGCGCATGCGGCAACGCAACGGGCCGCAACATCCATATGCGTTCGACGGAAGAAGCAGTTCGCCTCACCAAGGCTATCTCTGCTATCACGTTGGGCGATTATAGCGTTGAAGATGCGCTTACGGTCTTCAATGGCGAAAAGGATTTCACCATCTAAACCGCTGAAGCATACGGCGAACGTTTCTTGAGCAAGGGCATTTGTTCTCAGGCGCGCGTCGGACTTGTTAGGTGAATACAATTTAAACGGGAGGTGCTTGTTGTGGGTGCCTCCCGTTTTTTGTTCTCACTTGGATCGTGTCATTTAGTTTGGTTAATAGATGGTGGCCGCTTCGAAAGGCAGGTTTCCCTGTCTTGCCGTTCAGTGGCTTCAGCTCACTGAATGTTTTCGTCTGAGTGGGGCAGCGAGCTAATTATAGAAGAGGTGCAGGAAGGAACCATGCGCGCATGGACATTTCAGTATCTCTTTTTCAGATCGTAATGGGATTGGCGGTTTATCTTGTCATTGCTGTGGTGCTCATAGCTGTATCGATCATCGATTTTCGAACGCGTCTTATTCCGAATGAATATGTGCTTGCTCTTTTGGCTTTGCGCCTTGTTGTTGGCGTGTTCGATGCCTTTTGGGGAAGTGCTGTTACGGCGTTCGCATCACTTGCTATCTCATGCTGCATTTCGATAGGAATAACGTTCGCGCTGGTCGTGTTGAAGCGGGTTTTGGAGCAGCGCACCCAACAAGAAAGCCTGGGGTGGGGAGATGTGAAACTGCTGGCAGCAGGCTGTTTATTCCTCGATCTTCAGCAAGCTTTCTTTGCGCTCTTCATTGCTTCATTGGCAGGGGTGGTGTTGGGCGTGTGTTTCCGCGTCTTCGCAAAGGATCGCACCTTCCCTTTCGGTCCCGCGCTTTGTTTGGGTATCATGATGGGCCTGTTCGCGTGAGTGAAATGTGTCACGCTTCCCTGGTGGCTCGGTGCGTTTCCTCGGCTTTCCCTTGGCGCTTTCATCTATCCAGGCGAAATCAGTTTGCAAGAAAGCCTCTGCAATAAAAAAGCTCCCAGAAGGGAGCTTGATTCTTAGCTGGTGCCCGAGGCGAGATTTGAACTCGCACGTCTTTCGACAACGGTTTTTGAGACCGCCGCGTCTGCCATTCCGCCACTCGGGCAAGCGAAAAATCATTATAGCGGATTCGCTCCCTGGCATAAAGCGCCGCTCAGCAAAATGGCGTTATAGAAGGGTGAATAGTGAACTGCGCACTGATGTGAGAAGAGTTAGCGCAAAACAGAGCAGGATGTTGCCATAAACAAGCAAGACGAAGGACAACTATATTCTGCTCATCCGCGGACAATCTGCATGCCTTGTCGTATTGTGCAAAGTGCTTTCTGCCATAATAGCCAGTAAATGATAAGAGCGATTCAAACGCAAGGGGATAACGATGTATAACGAAACGATGTACGAGCGCGGTAATGCTCCGTCGGCAATTCGTGAGCTGTTTGCTTATGGCATGGCGCGAAAGGCCCAGATTGGCGAAGATAACGTCTTCGACTTCAGTATCGGCAACCCTTCAGTTCCAGCTCCCGATTCTGTTGCAGAGGCTATACGTGAATTGGCAGATATGGCTCCTGCGCAACTGCACGCCTATTCGGCGGCACAAGGTCTCGAATCGACGCGCACGGCGATCGCTGAGAATCTGAACAAGCGTTTCGGCACCCATTACACGGCTGACAACTTCTACCTTACTATGGGCGCAGCAGCATGCCTTTCAGCTTGCTTCACGGCGCTCATCGATCCAGGTGACGAAGTCGTCGTTATTGCACCCTACTTTCCTGAATACCGCATTTGGATTGAATTTGCCGGCGGTGTGTGCGTTGAGGTCCCTGCGCGCGAAGATACCTTCCAGATCGATCTCGATGCCCTCGAGCAGGTGGTTTCTGAAAAGACGAAGGCGGTGGTCATCAATACGCCGAATAATCCGGTCGGTACTGTCTATACGCGTGAGACGCTCGAAGGTCTTGCAGATGCGCTCACCCGAGCCGAGCAGAAGTTCGATCACGACATCTATCTTATTTCCGATGAGCCTTATCGTGAGCTTACTTATGGTGTTGAAGTACCGTGGGTTCCTTCTATCTATCCCAACACGCTGGTGTGCTATTCCTGGTCGAAGTCGCTTTCGCTACCGGGAGATCGTATTGGATATGTGCTCGTTCCAAGCGAGGTTCATGATTCTCGTGAAGTCTACTTGGCAGTATGTGGCGCCGGTCGTTCTCTTGGCTACATTTGCGCACCAGTCTTCTTCCAGCGCGTTATCGAGCGCTGCGTAGATGAGCCCACGAACGTGGAAGCTTATGCGGTGAACCGCGAGATTCTTACCGATGCGCTCGATGAGCTCGGCTACGAATACATTGAACCTGATGGTGCGTTCTACCTGTGGATCAAGGCGCTCGAGCCAGATGCGCAGGCGTTCTCGAATAAGGCAAAAGAACATGAACTGCTGCTCGTTCCTTCGGATAGCTTTGGTGTTGGCGGCTGGGTACGAGCAGGCTACTGCATCGACAAGAGTACGATCGAGCGTTCGATCCCTGCATTTGCCGCATTGAAAGCTGATTACGAATAATGGCATTTGCAGGCGCAATTCTTGATTTTGATGGAACCCTCGTCGATTCGATCGACGCTTGGCACAATCTTGAGGGCGTGCTTGCGCGTGAAGCACAGGCAACCGTCACGCTTGAAGATCGCAAGCAGCTTATTCCGATGTCGCTCGATGAGATCGCGCAGTGGTTTCACGAGCGTTTCGGCTTAGGGAAGGACGCCCGTGCGGTGCGAAAGCTCATGGATGAGTATATGATCGATGCTCTTTCGCATTCGAATGCTCTTCCTGGGGTTGAGGTCTTTCTTGAGAGTTGCAAACGCGCAGATGTTAAGCTGACTGTTGCATCGTCAAGCCCTCAGCTTTACTTGCAAACAGCTCTTAAAACACTAGGCTTGCTGCCGTATTTCGAGGCGGTACTTTCGGTCGAAGATCTGGGCACCACAAAACGGCAGCCGTATATTTTTGACGAAGCACGTCAGATCATGGCAACGTCAAAAGAGGCTACCTGGGGCTTCGACGATTCATTCTACGCGCTTCAGGTGCTTCACAACGCAGGGTATCCCACTGTAGGGATCTTCGATCCACACGAAGGCTACACCTTTGGAGAATGGCAACAAGAAGCCGATATCGTTGTGCGCGGATTCAATGAATTATCGCTTGCAACGTTGAAAGCGTATTCAGCCAAGAACGAGAAGAACTAGGCTCTAGGAAGCCCGAGCTTATTCAGTATCACAATCGCTTTCGAGCGGATTTCTTCGAGGCTTTGTGGTGTAGCGAGCATGCTTGGAATGATCGTGCGCGCTGCCATATGTCCGATAGCTTCTGGTTCATGATCCTTTGCTTCGTAATCGCATGAAACCAGAATGAGATTACCGCGCAACTTCGCGTGGTAATGATGCTGGATGCCTTCAGTGATCGAGAGGATGGTCACAACTTGCTCGTCCACGAGACAATCGTTGAATACGCCCTCTTCGATGCCTCTCGAGATCGTGCGTTCAAAAGCCTGGTAGAATTCACGATATCGGGCAAGAAATCCCTCAAAGCGATCTCGATGATCGTAGATCAGACCTTCGAACTCGATGAAATCGAAAGGAAGGTTGCACTTGCGCACTACATCGTACGAGATGAGCAGATAGAGCTGGACGACACGATCATCGATGTCGTTCATGATGTGGTCAAGTGCGGAGAGCGATCGATTGGGATCGCACACATGTTCGAGTATGGCTTCTTTTGAAGGGAACCAGTAATAGATCGATGATTGATCCATGCCTACTTCGTGGGCGATCTCTGAAATCGATGTCTTGTGGTAGCCTTTTTCGCGGAAGAGCCTGTTTGCTACTGCGATGATCTGCTCACGCTGGTTCTGTTTCGCGTTCGACCGTGCATTTGATTTCTTTCCGGCTCTCGCGCTCGCACTCGTGCGTGTTTTTGCCCCTGATTTTGCTGAAGGTTTCGAGTTCGGGGCAGGGGTAGGCTGTATGATGCGCGCATGAGAAGCATCGATCTCGGGAGCTGTTTTTTGTGCGTTTCGAGTTTTCGCCATGAAAGCAACCTCCCAACAATGCGAGCATGAATGTGTCTTTTTGTGATTATACCCCTACGAACGCGCTAGACGAAATTTGGCGTTATCATAGAATCAATAAGGTACAGGTGTGCGGCAATGCCGCCATTCGATCAGTAGACCTATACGGAAAGAAGGCTTCAGAATGGACAAAAAAGTCTACGAATTGCTCAACGATCAGATCAACAAGGAACTCTATTCAGCTTACCTCTACATGGATTTCGCGAACTACTATGAAGAAGAGGGGCTTACTGGCTTCGCTAACTGGTATATGATCCAGGCACAGGAAGAGCGCGATCATGCACTGAAGTTCCGCAGCTATCTGCATGAGAACGGTGAAAAGGTAGTGCTCGAAGCTATCGCTCAGCCCGATAAGAAGTTCACCGATCATGTCGCTCCGCTTGAGGCAGGTCTTGAGCACGAAAAATACGTAACGTCGCTCATCAACGACATCTACAGCGCGGCGTTTGCAGTGCACGATTATCGTACGATGAAGTTCCTCGATTGGTTTATCGAAGAGCAAGGTGAAGAAGAGGACACGGCTGAAACTATGCTCACGCGTATGAAGCTCTTCGGCAACGATGCTAAAGCGCTCTATGATCTCGATCAGGAATGCGCTGCACGCGTCTACACCGCACCTGCTGAGTAAGTCATAGAACAAGCAAGGTGACAAGCTACTCGGTCGTTTGACACCTTTTGAACAAAAGGTAACGAACGAAAGCATCCGCTACATCAACGCAAGCAGCAACGCCTATGAGGCGCCGCTGCTTTTCTATTTCAGCGACGCTCGATCAGCGCCGAGCGCGAGACACGAGGGTGACCCGCTTCTTGCCCCAAGGGGCGTACGCCTGAGGGCAGCACTAACCCCCGAAGCCTCTATCGATAGCTGTCGGCTCCCAGAAGTCCATTCATGATGCTCGAAACGATCGAGATAACGATGCTCGCAACGAATCCAGACCCGAAGGTTGCGATGATGAAATCGATGCCGAACAGCCCATTCGCCAGCCATGAAGCAAGATAGAGCAGCGCGGTATTGATGATGATGTAGAAAATACCGAGCGTAATGACCGTTATAGGAAGTCCGAGCAGCTGCAATATGGGTTTGATGGTCATGTTCAGCAGCGCAATGATGAGCGCAATGATGAGCACGCTCGCCCATGTGGACACCGTTCCGCCTACTTCGATACCGGGAACGAGCCACACCGCGACCGCGACGGCAATGAAAATACCGATCACACGAAGCACGAAATTCATGGTTTTCACCTACTTTCTTCTGTCATTCTTATGAGAACGCTTTCCTAGCTTATGCGAGAAGACGAAACTATAATCGTGAAGTGCCCAAATGAAACAAAATTGTAAGAGGACGTTTAGGTGATCGAGACTATTGAACATACGATCGAGAAGCACACGCTTTTCAATGCTGCTTCACCAGCGCTTCTGATGGTATCAGGCGGCTCAGATTCAACTGCGCTTGCCTACATCATGGCAGATCTTCGTGCGCGTGGGCTGGTCGGACCGCTTGCTTGTTTGCATGTGAATCACAAATTGCGCGGTCAAGATGCAGAAGAGGACCAGGCTTTCGTTGCCGCACTTGCTGAAGCGCTCGATATTCCGTTCTTCTGCTGTGAAGTCGATGTTGCTTTGCTCGCCCGAGAAACAGGAGGCAACGTTGAAGCCATCGGGCGTCAAGAGCGCTATATTGCCGCACGCGAAGCGCTCGAAAGCCTCTGTATGCACGCTGCAGTGCCCATTGCTGAAGGGCGCATCATCACAGCGCACACGCAAGATGATCGCGTAGAGAACTTCTATATGCGTTCGATAAAGGGTACCGGACCAGGCGGTTTCCGCTCTATGCTCTATCGCAATGGGCCAGTGGCGCGTCCGTTGCTGGATGTCTCACGTGCTGGGCTGCGGTGCTATCTTGAGGAACGTGCAGCTCATGGTGAAGTGATTGTGCGCGACGAACAAGGTGCTCTTTGGCGTGAGGACGCGACGAACGCACATACCGATCGTTTTCGTTCCTACGTGCGTCATGAGATCGTTCCAGCAGCGAAGGCGCAGAACCCGCAATTGCTCGACACGCTTTGTCGCACGATGAACCTCATTGCCGATGAAGACGACTTCATGGAATCGCTTGCCGAAGAAGCTCTTGCGAGCAATGTTGAACAGGCAGAAGGCTGCACACTGTTGCTCCCGAGCTTCGGCATGCTTGCGCTCCCGCTCAAGCGACGCGTAATTCGCTCAGTGCTCGAGTCGCTCGTCGGTTCTGAAGGGCGCATCGAGAGCGCGTCTATTGAAGCAGTACTGCACGCCTTCAACGAAGATGGCAGTCCGCAGAGCGGATATGTTGTGAACATTCAGGGCGATCTTGCCGTGAGCGCAAATAAGCAGGGTGTGCTCATCGAACCCATGGCGCGCTTTCGTACGCGCCGCAAGCGCGCTTAACAGAAATTTTCAATCAACGTTTCCTTAAGGAGAACTCATGGATCAGCAGCCCGTCATTCCTATCAACATCATTCTGGCGTCGAACTCACCACGTCGCGCACAATTGCTTCAAGATGCAGGCGTCAAGTTCCGTGTGTTCACGCCCGCTGAACCGGTCGATGAAACGCTTGACGCTGATTTGCTCGCACAGCCTGAAGAGGCCGTGAAGAGACTTGCTGAACGAAAAGCGGGTGCAGCTGTTCAGGAGGTACTTGCGCAGAATCCAGTGGGTTTGGGCTTCGTGATCGGCGCAGATACGATGGTCGTGCTCGATGGCGAGATCTTCGGCAAGCCCTATTCAGCCGATCATGCCCGTGAGATGCTGCGTAAGCTTTCGGGAAAGACGCATCAGGTTATCACGGGCGTTTCGGTGTGGATGATGCTTTTGAATGAAACCGAGGAAAACGGGGGAGACGGCAACGTTTCGATCGGATTCCGCACCTTCACAGAATCGAGCGAAGTCACCTTCAAAGACCTCACTGAAGAAGACATCAACGCTTATGTGGCTACCGGTGAAACCATCGACAAGGCGGGCGCCTATGGCATTCAGGGTAAAGGCGCGGCGCTCGTGGAAGGCTATGAGGGTGACTACAACAACATCGTCGGGTTGCCCGTTGATAAACTGCTTGAGAATTTCCCCGATCTTTTGCGCAGAGAAGTGCCGGTCGAGATCAATCGAAAAGAGGCATAAACGCGCGGAAATGTGGGCTAAAAGAGGTGTTCGCTGGCGCAGACGATGTAGATTTATTGCAAATTTGTCGCAAATGGAATGTGCACACCCGCAAGTGGATGAATCGCGCGACGCTTTTGCTAAACTAAAACATTAAAAGCCGCAGATGCGGTTTGAAAGCTATGCCATGAAAGAGGAGCGGTGGAAGAATTACATCCCGATCTTGAGCGCGTTCTGTTCTCAGAGGACGATATCCGTGCACGCGTAAGTGAAATGGGAGCAGCCATCATGCGCGATTATGCGGGAAAAGACCTTGTGGTCATCTCGATCCTGCGCGGTGGCGCGATATTCATGGCCGACCTGGTTCGCCAGATTGATCTTCCGCTCGAGATGGATTTCATGGCAGTTTCTTCGTACGGAAAAGAGGCTAAGAGCTCAGGTATCGTGCGTATCCAGAAGGATCTTTCGACCGATATCATGGGCCGTGATGTGCTCATCGCCGAAGATGTGATCGATACGGGCCTTACGCTGCGTTATCTGATCAAGAATCTTCAGTCGCGCAAGCCAGCATCGCTCTCCATCGCGGCGCTTCTCCGTAAAGATATTCCAGAACAGGCCGATCTTCCCTGCAATTACCTGGGGTTCGCTTGTCCGGATGAATTCGTGGTCGGCTATGGGCTCGACTACGCGGAAAAATATCGCAACCTTCCCTATGTGGGAGCGCTCAAGCAGAGCGTGATCGCAAGGAAGGCTTGATCATAAACGACCGAACTACTGAATGACCAACCGACCAACGCATAAGGAACATTGATACGTTATGGCACAGGATCCAAACGCAAAGAACAACAAATCGTCGAACAAGCAACCCAATAAGCAACCACGTCAGATCAACATCATCACGATCGTGGTGTTTGCGCTCGTGGCCATCTTCTTCTTCTCGATGCTCATGCGCATGCCCGCAGGCTCTTCGGATGGCATCACGCAAACCGATTCGCTGGTAACGTCTGAATTCACGCAGGCGGTTGACCAAGGACGCGTTGAATCGGTCGTCTATGATGCGGGCGCCGAGACCATCACAGGTGTTTATTACCCTGCGCAAACGGCAGGCGTAACGGCGGCGAATGCGTTCAACACCGGCATCGAGGCCCTCAACTCTCAGTTGGGTACGATCGTGAATGGCGGTGCGCGCCTTGAAACCATCGAACCGAGCATCCTGCAAGTTAAAACGCTTGGATCGAAGCATAACTTCACCTGCACCTGGGTTGGTCAGGACACGCTGGGCCAGCTCATGGCAGCGCATCCCGAGATCAAGTACAGCATCACCCTGCCTTCTCCGTGGGGTTCGATCCTGCTCTCGCTGCTTCCGATCCTGATCATCGCTGGTTTGCTGTTCTTCTTCTTCTCGCAGATGAACAAGGCGAACAACTCGCAGATGTCGTTTGGCAAGGCGAAGGCGAAGAAATCCGTCGAGGAGCATCCCGATGTGCACTTCTCCGATGTTGCCGGCGTAGATGAAGCGGTCGAGGAGATGCAAGAGATCAAGGACTTCCTCGATAATCCTGCGAAGTATCAGGCCATGGGTGCGAAGATTCCGCGCGGTTGCTTGCTCGTGGGCCCTCCGGGCACAGGCAAGACTTTGCTCGCACGCGCCGTTGCAGGCGAAGCGGGTGTGCCGTTCTTTAGCATCTCTGGCTCCGACTTCGTTGAGATGTTCGTAGGTGTGGGCGCCTCGCGTGTGCGCGACTTGTTCAAGCAGGCGAAAGAAGCTGCTCCAGCCATTATCTTCATTGACGAGATCGACGCGGTCGGTCGTCAGCGTGGTGCTGGTCTTGGCGGCGGCCACGATGAACGCGAGCAGACTTTGAACCAGTTGCTCGTTGAGATGGATGGTTTTGAGGCGAACGATTCGGTCGTGCTCATTGCAGCAACGAACCGCTCCGACGTACTCGATCCTGCATTGTTGCGTCCAGGTCGTTTCGATCGTCAGATCGTGGTCGATGTTCCCGATGTGAAGGGCCGCGAGAAGATCCTTAAGGTTCACGCGGAGAACAAGCCGCTTGCAAAAGACGTTAATCTGCCGCGTTTGGCAAAGATCACCCCGGGCTTCACGGGCGCTGATCTGGCGAACTTGCTCAACGAAGCAGCCATTCTTTCTGCGCGTCGCAACAAGCACATCATCTCCGAACAAGAAGTTACTGAAAGCATGGAGCGCGTGATCGCTGGTCCTGAGCGCAAAGGCAGGGTGCTCGATGAGAATACGCGCAAGACAATCTCCTACCACGAATCCGGCCATGCGCTCGTGGGACACTTGCTTCCTCATGCTGATCCAGTTCATAAGATCTCGATCATCTCACGTGGTCGAGCTCTTGGTTACACCCTTTCCATTCCTTCCGAAGACAAGGTGTTGAATTCGCGTAACGAAATGCGCGATGAGCTGGCCGTGTTCTTGGGTGGTCGTGTCGCGGAAGAGATTTTCTGCGACGACATCACCACGGGCGCTTCGAACGACCTTGAGCGCGCAACGAAGATGGCGCGTTCGATGGTTACGAACTACGGCATGAGCTCCGATCTGGGTGTTCAGGTATTCGGGCAGCCCAACCATGAAGTGTTCCTGGGTCGCGATTACGGCAACACGCAGGACTACTCAGAGGAAACAGCACGCCGTATCGATGAAGAAGTGGCGCGCATCATGCGCGAAGCTCACGATCGCGCCTACGAGATTCTGTCCTCCCACAAAGAGCAGATGGATCTCATGTCTGCGGTCTTGCTCGAGCGTGAGACGGTCGATGGAGAAGCCTGTACTGCTCTTCTCGATAACAAATGGGCAGATTACCTGAAGCTTGAGGCGAGCGGCGCAGTGGAAAAAGCTGTCAATACGCTCGCGTCGAACGAGCCAGAACAAGAAGCTCCAGCTTCTGCTGCGCCACAGGATGCTCCTGTGCAGCCAGCTGCTCCTAGCGCTCCTGCATCCAATGAGGCACAGGCAAGCGCGCAGAATGTGGCAACTGCCCAACAAGCTCCAGCAGCACCGCAAGAGCCTGCCGCACCAACTGCTCCTTCTGTGCCGGCTGTCCCTGTTGCGCCTTCGGAGCCGAACGCTCAAGATGGCAACAAGGGCTTCCTCGATAGTCTTGAGCAGAAGATCAAAGATATGCAAGATAGTCAGGATGCAGAAGACAAGCACGACGATAGCGCAGGCAAGCCGCGCGAATAGCCAAAGGATGTTCATTCATGATCTGGAAATGCAGCCAGTACAGTTTTGATGCAAAGATGCCCATTATCATGGGCATCTTGAATCTTACGCCCGATTCTTTCTCTGATGGTGGCTCGTATCCAACGCCTGAAGATGCGATCGCACGCGGGCTTCAAATGGTCGAGGAAGGCGCGCTCATCATTGATGTCGGCGGAGAATCAACGCGTCCCGGTGCCACGCCTGTAAGCGAAGAAGAGGAGCGCGCCCGCGTGCTCGATGTAGTGAAGGCGCTGGCCGACAAAGGTATTTGCGTGAGCATCGATACTCGTCATGCTTCTGTCGCACGCGCGGCACTCGAAGCAGGTGCTTCGATCATCAACGACGTGAGTGGCTTTCGCGATGAAGCTATGGTTGATTTGGCTGCTTCGTGCGATGTGGGGCTTGTTGTCATGCATATGGGCGGCGATGATCCTCGAACGATGCAGGATGAACCTGTCTATGAAGATGTGGTTGCTGAAGTGCGCGATTACTTGAAAACGCAGGCAGAGAATTTGATCGCTCACGGGGTTGCGCGCGATCGCATCTGTCTCGATCCTGGTCCCGGTTTCGGCAAGACGGCAAAGCAGACGATCGAGCTCATGAGGAACTTCCACGAATTCAACCGCCTGGGCTTTCCGACCATGGTTGCGGTTTCGCGCAAGAGTTACATTGGCGAAGCATATCACATCGAAGATCCGAAAGAGCGAGATAGCGCTTCAGCTGCCGAAGCGCTCATGGCGTGCGAGCTGGGTGCATCGGTCATCCGTACGCACAATGTAGCGCTCACTGCTCAAGCACTCGAAGAGAACCTGCGCCCCTATGCACTCATCGGCATGGGCTGCAATGTTGCGCTTGTAGCCGACGAAGGTGAAGAGCGCGAAGGCAAGATCGCAATGATCAACAAGGCCATCGGCGATATGTGCATGCTGCCCGATACGCAGATCATCGATATCGCAAGCTACTACGAAAGCGAGCCGGCCTATTTCGAGGATCAGGATCTTTTCGTGAACACGGTCGTGCTCATGCGTACGGGCTTGCCGCCTCAAGAGCTCCTTAATTACTTACAAGCAATCGAGAACAGTTTGGGGCGTGTACGCACGCAGAAGAACGGTCCACGTACGTGCGATCTTGATATCCTCGACTATCAAGGCTATGTCTCTGATCTTGAGGTGCTCACCTTGCCGCATCCGCTCTTGCTCGAGCGAGATTTCGTGGTGAAACCACTTTTGGAGCTTCTGCCTCATCATGAGCTTTCCAATGGTGTGCCAGTCACGCCTGACAATGTGAAGTACGGCAAAGCTTGGAAGTGTGAGTAATGAACGACGTATCACGTCCGCAGGATGCAGAGCACCTGCAAGATACAGCCTGCCCACAAGACGCAATCCCTCTGAAGGACGCAGCATTTCTGCAAGCTGTGGCGCATCTGCAAGAAGCAGCTTGTCCGCAGGAAGGGGATGATCAGCAAGCTCCCGCCGAAGTGAAAACGTACGGTGGTGGATTTTGGCGCGTCACGTTCTTCGATGAAGTTGATTCGACCAATAACTGCGTCAAGGAGGCTATTTCTAAAGGAGCTCCTGAAGGAATCTGCTTTGTGGCCAACAGACAAACTGCAGCGTATGGAAGACAAGGAAGATCATGGAAAAGTCCTGAAGGTGGACTGTATTTCTCGTTCATTCTCGATCCTTTGAACGAGCACCTTCAGCCGAAGGTGGACCAGAATGCTCTTCCAGCACTGAGCCTTCTTCTTTCGCTGGCGGTGCAGGAAACACTTGCTTCCTTCGCACAGACCGACAAGATCAAGATCAAATGGCCCAATGATATCCTTGTTGTTTCACAAGCGGGAAGTACGAAGTTGGTCGGCATTTCGCTCGAGTTGATCAATGGTAAGCTCTGCTGCGGTATCGGCATCAATATCGCCGCATCTAGCGGTTCTTTTACTGAGGCTCCTAAAGCAGCAGACGCGACCGAAGGGCCAGGCGTTCCAGCAGCATATCTCGAAAACTTCGACGTTCTATCGGGTGTTTCGTTCGATCAAATAAGCGGTCAGCTTCTTCCTGCGCTGCTCGGGTGCATCCAAGGGTTTTACGAACTATGGTGCGAAGAAGGGATCGAGCCATTCATGGATGGCTACAACAGCCTTCTCTACAACAAAGGTGAGCAGGTCGAACTTGAAACCCTCGATGGAAATCTACTCTACGCTGGTGAAGTCATTGGCGTATCACCTTCTGGTGAGCTCCTTCTCCGCACCGAAGAAGGCAGCATCATAGCGGCCAACTCCGGCGAAGTCCACACCCGCCATAGGTGACATAGGTGACAGGTCGTTCGACATCAATATCGTTGCCCCTTAGGGCAACAACAACCCTGAAAGACTAGTCTCTTCTCTGCATCAGCGAAAAGGGTGAGGCAGCGAGGTGACTCTTCGCCGACTAAATTCGTTAGTAATAAAACCCGAGCGAAGCAGCGACGCACGAAAGAACCTGCAAGATGCAGGTTCTTGAGCAGGGAGGCGGGGAACCTCGTGTCTCGCTCGATTCGCTGGTGCAGATAAAGATGACGTACGACTCACCTTTTGGGTGATGCTGCCTCAAGGGGCGCAGAGTGAGCCCCTTATATGAACAGGGCTTTGATGCCGATCGCGATCAAAACGATACCGCCGATGATCGTGGCCTTGTTCCCCAATTTCATGCCGAAGTGGCGTCCGATGATCAGCGCAACTATGCAGCATAGTGCGGTGGTCAAGCCGATTAAGGTAGCGGCTGATGCGATGTTGAGTGAAAGCGCTGCAAAGCTTACGCCCACAGCAAGCGCATCGATGCTCGTGGCAATAGCTTGGAAGAACAAGACAGGAATCGTGAGTTTTGCCTGTTTATCGAAGACCTCCTCGGGCTCTTCGTGGAATGCATCCCAAAGCATCTTGCCGCCGATGAACCCGAGAATAACGAACGTGATGATGCCTGCATAGGCTTCGATGAAGGGTCCTACCAGTGAGCCCGCATAGAATCCGATCACGGGCATGAGCCCTTGGAAGACACCGAAGAAGATGGGCATCAAAAGGCGATGAGCTTTATCGGTTCCGCGATAGACGAAGGCGTTGGACACCGTTACTGCGAAAGCATCCATGGAAAGTGCAAGCCCCAAAATGAGAAGTTCGGTCGTACTCATGATGGTTCTACTATAGCGGAGAGAGGGTGCGGTGCTCCAGCAAAGGGATAGATGTTCTGCTCTAAGGCGTTCAGAGGTAAACAACGTCTGCTATATATGCCGCACGTATAATTCAAACAGGTGTACTATAGTTAAAACGATATAATTTAATATGTTATCAATAGCTAGAAGATATCGGATTTTCAAAGAAGAAAGAGGATTGAGATGCCAGAAAAGGCTTTGGCAAAGTCGCAGTCACGAAGTCGATCAATCGTATATTGCGCTGCTGCTATTGCTTGCATGACGGTCACCGCATGGGTGACGGTTCCGATCGGCCCCGTTCCACTTTCGCTTGCGCCGCTTGCAGTGTTCTTTACGCTTTTCGCGCTCAAGCCCCTTGATGCTTTCGTTGCTATTTCTGGTTATGTTTTGCTCGGTGCGTTAGGCTTGCCGGTCTTCACAGGATTCCGCGGTGGGCTTGGCGCAGTCTTTGGACCGACTGGCGGTTTCATCATAGGCGATGTGATCGGTGCTTTCATTGCGCTTGCTGTCAGTATCGCCCTTTCGAAACGGTCTTTGTTCACATCGGATAGATCGATCTCGCTATTTGGCGGCAAGGTCAGCTGGGGCTTCTTCTGCCGCAATGTAGTAGTGGGGATCGTGTTTATGATCGTGCTCTACCTGTTCGGATGGATGTGGCTTATGGTCTCAGGTAATCTGAGTGCTAGTGCTGCGTTTTTTGCCGCAGTAGCGCCGTTCGTTGTTCCAGATCTTTTGAAGATGGTACTCGCCATTTTCCTTGCGCAGGTGGTAGGAGCTGCGCAGCATAGGTTTTAGGTGCGTCGTTTGTAGAGCAATGTTGGGGGCGTTGTAAAACGTAATTGTTCTATATCGTGCATGCTCACACTGAATGGTCGAAGGTAAAAGGATGTTGCATGAATCTCTCTCAGCTTTATTACTTCAGAAAGCTCGCTGAGCTTGAACACTACGGAAAAGCTTCCGAAGAGCTTTTCATCACACAGCCTTCCCTTTCGAATTCAATCGGCAATTTGGAGAAAGAGCTTGGGGTGCCGCTGTTCGAGCGTGTTGGTCGTAATGTGCGTCTTACCTCCTATGGTGCGGAATTCAACGAGCACGTGTGCGTTGCGCTCAGTGAGATCGACAAAGCGATCGATCTTATGAAGCTCTACTCGAGCGGGCTTTCGGGGCAGATTCGTATCGGCGCGGTCATCTCGATTCAGCGAAACTTCCTTCCGCTTCTGCTGAACTCCTTCCGCAAGGAATTCGGCGATAATATCGATTTCGACATCCATCAGGAAACTACCTACGATTGCCTGAAAGGCTTGCTCGATGGCAAGCTTGATGTTGCGTTCTGTGGCATGGTGCTCGATGAGCGCGATATTGTTTACGAGCCGATCATCACGCAGAATTTGATCGTAGGAGTTTCAGAGACCCATGAACTTGCTTCGCGCAAGAGCGTTTCTCTTGAAGAGCTCAAAGACTATAACTTGGTCTCTTATCGCAAGGAATCATTCGCTTCAACTTTGTTCGAAGGGCTATTCCGACGTGTTGGTCTTTCGCCCAAGCAATCCTTCAACGATGAGATCAGCGCTGCAGCTTTTGTAGTTTCTGAATCCGACACGGTAGCTATCATGCTCGAGACGCTCGATGATATCAAGACGCGTGGATTCGTGGGCGTTTCCATCTCTGATATCCAAACGCCATTCCATACGATCTATATGGCGTATAAAGAAAAAGCCTTCCGCAGTTGTGTGACTGACCAGCTCATCGAGTTCGCACGCAATTTTGCGAAGTTCCCTTCAGGCAAGATCGGCGACCTGCGCGATTATTATCGTCGCGAGCAGATAGAATGCGCTACGCTCGAATAGTAGCTTCTATTCACTAATAAACCATCTTCCAAACCTATAGGTGTTAATCTATGGGTTGATCATTTTACTGGTCAAAATTCATTATATGGGTAGCAAAATTTGTCTATCGATATTGCTGTGTCTATGTATATTGCTTAAATCGATATGCTCAAATCTATATTATTCTTGGATTCTATCAATTCGACTGATGCGCCTATTGGACGCGTTCATTAATGACGTTGATAATTGATTCAGACTTGATAACTAAGTCGGAGGGATTAATTCAGGGGCCTTATTCTTCTCGCGTAGCAACTGCAATCGTGGTCAATCGAACGGCCAATCTAGTAATGAGCGGTGCTCCATGAGCGGGGTAGGAAACCTGGAATAAAAGAAAAGGAAGGTAAACATGGCAAATTGGTTCGCAACAGCTCCAGAGGAGCAACTTAAGGGCAAGACCGCAATCATCATGGGTGGTGGCTCTGGTATCGGTAAAGCAACTGCAGAACAGTTCGCAGCTGCTGGCGCAAACATCATGGTTTGCGGCGTTCCTGAGCAGATCTGTCTCGATACTGCTGAAGAGCTTCGCGCAGCAGGCGGTAAGGCCGTTGGCATGGTATGCGATGGTACCGATGCCAATCAAGTACAGGCAATGATCGATAAGACCGTTGCAGAGTTCGGTGATATCGACATTCTTATTTCCACCGCAGGCATCTCCTTGCCTCGTATGAACGCAATGGACGCAACTGAGGCTGACTGGGACAAGATCTTCGCTGTCAATGCTAAGGCGAACTTCTTCCTCGCAACCGCTGTTGCTCGCTTCATGAAGGACAAAGGTCACGGCGGCAAGATGGTACTCATCTCTTCCCAGCGTGGCATCTCTGCTATGGAGAACATTGCTCTCTACAGCATCACCAAAGCAGCTGTTATGGGTATGGTTCGCTCACTTGCAGTTGACTTCGCACCGTATGGCATCACCGTCAACGGCATTGCTCCGGGCTACGTTATGACCCCGATGGTCGAAAAGGTCTTCGCAGACAATCCTGCACAGAAAGACTATGTTTATGGTCGCACCCCAAGCAAGGTCAAGATGGGCTCGCTCGAGGAAATGGCAAACGCTATCTACTTCCTCTGCTCACCGGTTACCGAGTACACCACCGGTCAGACGCTCATTCTCGATGGTGGCTGGTCTATCCAGTAAATGTTTTGTTCGTGCAGCTGCCCTCCGGTAGCTGCACCTTTTTCTTCCGTTTCATTTCATACCTATCGAAAGGGGTAGTACATGGAAGGTACAATGAATGCAGTTCACTGCGTAGGTCGCGAAGAGCCATGGCAGTATGTTGAGGATGCTCCGATTCCTCAGATCAAAGATGACGAAGTACTTCTCGAGATCAAAGCTTGCGGCATCTGTGGCACCGACCACTCCCTGCATCGCGGTCAGGAAGCTCTCTTCAATTCTTATGACATTCATTTCCCGGCTGTTTTCGGTCACGAATTCTCCGGCGTCATCGCTGAAGTGGGTAAGAACGCTCCGAGCAACCTTAAAGTTGGTATGCGTGTAACCGCTAATCCGGTTCTGTTCGATAACACCTGCTCCTACTGCGACAAGGGCATGGTCAACATCTGCGACAATCGTCCGTTCTACGGTACCGACCTGCCAGGTGCATTCGCAAAATATATGCCTATGCGTGCAACCAATGTTATTCCGCTGCCTGACGATGTTTCGTTCGTTCAGGGCGCACTGCTCGAGCCCCTGGGTGTTGCTCTCAACGCTGTTGAGCGCGTACATCCCGAGCCGGGCGACACTGCGCTTGTCATGGGCCCTGGCCCCATCGGCCTTCTCATGATCGCAGTCCTCAAGCAGGCTTATGGTATCCAGAAGGTTATCTGCTCTGGTCTCGCTATGGACACCAAGCGTCTTCAGGTTGCAGAGCAGCTCGGTGCTATCACCATCAATGGCTCTGAAGAAGATGTTATCGCTCGCGTGAAAGAACTCACCAACGGCAAGGGCCCCGAGATTATTCTCGATGCAGCTGGTCACTACACCGTTGTTGAGCAGGCAGTTGAAATGGTTGCTAAGAACGGCAAGATCGGCATCACTGGTCTGCCCGCTCAGGCTTCCAGCATTCACATGAACCCGATCGCTATGCGTCAGATCACCATCGTTGGTTCTCGTGCATATGAGCGCAAGCATTGGCGTCAGGGCCTGGCACTTCTTGCTAATGGCCTCGACATCGCACCTATCGCAAGCCACGTTCTTCCTTTGAAGGACTTCGAAAAGGGCATGGAGCTCATCGACGCTGGCGAAGGCCTCCGTGTTATCCTCGAGCCGTAATACAACTGGCTTGAAATAGCACTCTCCCGTATAAGGGGAATTGGAAAGCCCCGGTTTTCTGCCGGGGCTTTCTTTCAATAGGTTATTTATTTTTTAGATTGGAGATATACATGGCAGGTTTGGAAGGCGTAATCGTCGTTGATCTCACCCAGTATGCAGCTGGTCCTGCAGCAAGCCGTCTGCTTGGCGAATTGGGTGCAACTGTTATCAAAGTCGAGCCATTCACGGGCGACGAACAGCGTACTCAGGGCGCAGCTTGGGGTATGCATTACAAGAGCGAATTCGACGATGTCGCATATGACTGCGGTTCGTTCAACAAGGAATGGACAGCGATCGACTGCAAGAGCCCGGAGGGCAAGGAAGCAATGATGCGCCTGCTAGAGAAAGCAGACATCTTCGTTACTTCGCTGCGTGACGGTGCACTTCAGCGCCTCGGTTTCGACTATGAGACCTTGCATGCTAAATTCCCGAAGCTCGTTTGGGCACAGAACCGTGGCTATGGTCAGTTCGGCCCTATGAAGGATGCTAAGGGCTTCGACGCAACTTCATTTGCCGCACGTTCTGGCTTCGTTGCTTCGATTCCGCAGAACAACGAGCACTACGAGCCCGGCAACTCGCCGATCGCATTTGGCGACTGGAATACCGGCTGCGCTCTTTGTGCAGGCATCTTGGGTGCTTATGCAGGCGCGCTGCGTACGGGCGAAGGCGATAAGGTTACCACGAGCCTCTATCATGTTGGTACCTGGGGCATGACCTGCTCGCTCATCACGGCACAGCAGGGCGATCCTCATCCGAAGGACCGCATGAAGGCGAAGTGCCCGACCAACAACTCCTATCCTTCTCGCGATGGTATTTGGTTCCTCATGTGCTTCGGCAACTACAACAAGTACTGCCAGCTCGTGTTCGAAACGCTTGAGATGGATCCGAAGTACTTCACTGATCCTGAGCTCAACACGCTTGAGGCTCTCGCGAACAACGGTCGTTATGAAGAGGTTGTTGCAGCGATCCAGGAGGCTACCAAGAAGTTCGACTTCGTTGAGCTTGAGAAGCGCTTCCGCGAGAACGACATTCCGTTCGAGAAGATCCAGACAGTCGCTGATGTTCTGAACGACGAAGAAGCATTCGCAAATGACCAGCTCCGTCGCATCAAGTATGTCAAGCAGGGTCCGACCTCAGAATTCACCGAAGGCGAAGAGTACATCGTCACTACGCCTCCGTTCCGCCTGGATTCTATTGGCGATCCGGTGCTCTATCGTAGCCGTCCGATCGGCTATGACACGCGTAAGATCTTGAAGAACATCGCTGGTTACACCGATGCAGAGATCGATAAGCTTGCAGCTGACGGCGCAGTTATGGAATACGATGGCGATCCGCTGCCTCCTGAGGTGCTGGAGCCCAGCTTCGGTCCGAACTCGAAGAAGACTAAATAAAGGTGGTTTAACTAATGGCAAAGAATACTCCATTTTCTGACATTACCGTTCTCGACTTCTCTCGTTACCTTCCTGGTGGCTATGCAACGCAGGTTCTCGCAGACCTCGGCGCAACGGTCATCAAGGTCGAAGACACGGGTCTGGGCGACTTCATGCGTCACGATTATCCGACCAAGGGCGGCGGAATCTCTTACTACATCACCGCGCTCGGCCGCAACAAGAAGTCCGTTTCTTTGAATCTGAAGAACGAAGAAGTTGTTGACTGGTTCTTGAAGATGGCACAGGAAGCAGACATCATCGTCGAGAGCTTCCGTCCTGGTGTTACCGCTAAACTCGGCATCGACTATGAATCAATCAAGAAGCTCAACCCGGGCATCATCTACTGCTCGATCTCGGGTTATGGCGCCAACGATCCTCGTTCGAAGAAGGCTCAGCACGACCTGAACATGCAGGCGACGAGTGGTTATCTGTCAGTAAACCACGGTTCTACTTCGCCGCTGCATCTCTGCGACCTGTCTTCCGGCATGGTTGCTGGTCAGGCGCTGCTCGCTGCGCTCTATGCGCGTACGGTTACGGGCGAAGGCGCTTATATCGACATCTCGATGTTCGATTGCTTCGTTTGGTGGAACTCACTGCTCGACAGCCGCTGGTGCTTCAATGATGGCGAATGCAAGCGTGACGATCTCGAGTATCCGTCAACCGCTTATAACGTCTATGAGACCAAGGACGGCGGCAAGCTTGCTCTTGGCATGGTTGAGCCTAAGTTCTGGGAGCCCTTCTGCGATGCGATCGGTCACCCCGAGATCAAGCCGACTGGTTTGATGCGTCGTTGGGAAGCTCCTGAAGCCTTCGAGATCGTTGAAGAGACCATCAAGGGCCGCACCACCCAGGAATGGCTGGATTGGCTTGAGGACAAGGACTTCTGTATCGCTAAGGTCAATTCCAAGACTGAAGCGGTCGAGCAGATCACGCGCGAGAACCCTGAGGCTCTTGCATGGGTCGAATTTCCCAGCGTTGGTCGCGTGCTGCAGACTGGTCTGCCTCACCACATCTCAACCATCCCGGTCGAGATCTCTGAATTCACTGAGGTTTCACCGCTTGGTGCAGACACTGAAGTCTACCTGAAAGAGGTCGGCGCAGATGATGCGACGATCGCACGCCTTAAGGAAGAAGGCGGCATTCGATTGGGTGACGATATTGAGCCTGAAGAGGATCGAGCTCCAGTTAAGCCTGCATAAGGCCACGATCCAACCTTTGGGAAATCTTTCCTTCCTAAAAGAACGCCGGCGTAATGCCGGCGTTCTTTTATTATGAGTAGAACATCAGCAATAGGGGCAAAGTTGGGCGCTGTCTTCAATAAGAGTTAAGCTCTTTCTCTCATCATTCTCTTGCATGCTATCGACTAACGAAAGCGAGTAGTTGCAAGTGCCCCTTGGGCGTGCTGCTTGCGTGAGATGGGCAGAAGGAGCTTTAGCGATCGATAACGGAGGGGAACGCTATGAGGAACACAGCGCCGCCTTCGGGGTCATTGAATGCGGTGATGTTACCATCGTTGCCTTCAACGATGGCTTGCACGATCGAAAGTCCGAGACCCGATCCGCCTTTTACGCGTGAGCGTGAGAAGTCAGTGCGGTAGAAACGCTTGAATAGAAGTGACGGGTTGATGTCGCCGAAGCCCACGCCGTTATCTTTCACAGCGATGATGGATTTATCATCAACGCCAGAAAGCATGATCTTCACGCTGCCTCCTTCGGACACATGCTTGCAGGCATTGTCGGTAAGATTGATGATCGCTTGCTTCAAGCGCGCTGGGTCGATAAGAATATCAGGCGCCTCACCATCGATGGAAAACTCAATATTTTTCTTTTGGAAGTTCGCGCTCAATATTTCGCCAACCTCTTCAGCGATCTGGCGAATATTCACGCGCTCTATGGTGGCAGGGGAATCTTCTTGGATATGACGCAGCGAAATGAGATCGTTTACGAGATTATTCAGGCGTTCCGCCTCTGAAAGAGTGATCTGCAAGAAGTGCTGACGCATGGAAAGCGGCATATTGGGGTCCATCATAAGCTCAGCATTGCCGCTGATCGCCGTTAAAGGGGTGCGGAATTCATGCGCTACGTCCGAGATGAATTCGCCTTCACGATGGCGCAGTATCGCAATCTCGTCCTTATGAGACTCTGCAGTATCGATCAGATCTTCGATATCGTGCGAGAGTTCTTCGCTTTCATAGATACCATGGTTGATGGTAAACGAAATGTTGTAATCGCCTTGTTGATAGCGTTTGAGGTTCTTGGTGAGTTCGCGGAAAGGCTTGCTCGTGAAATGAGCGATGGCAAGACTCAAGAAGAACGCGATACAGCTGACCGGAATGATGAACAGCAAGATCCACTCTGAAGCATGAAAGAAGTGAATGCTGCAGATGCAGATGATCGAGCAGCTTAAGGCAGAGAGAAGCGTCGTCGTGAATGCGACATGCGTTGCAAGCCTCATCGAAGCTTCGCCAGGCTATTTTTTGAAGCGATAACCGTAACCACGTACGGTTTCGACGACTTGCGGATTATAGCCAGCAGCTTCGATCTTGTCTCGAAGGCGCTTGATATGTGTATCCACCGTCTTCGTTTCTGTTATGAATTCCCATCCCCAGGCTTCGCGCAGCAGGTCTTCACGAGAGACGACCTTGCCAGCATTGTGCATGAGGCAGCTCATGAGTTCGAATTCACGCGGCGTAAGATCGATCGGGCCATGTTCGCCAGTGGCGGTGTGCGCATCGTCGTCGAGCACGATGCCGCTCGCATTGACTTCAGCGCTTGTGGAATTGGTGGCTTGCGAACGGCGGAGCAACGTACGCGTGCGTGCGATAAGTTCGCGGATGCCAAAAGGCTTAGCCAGGTAGTCGTCTGCGCCCAGCTCAAGACCGATGATCTTGTTCACCTCGCCATCACGCGCACTCAAGAACAGAATAGGTGTGTCGTAAGAGGCGCGAATACGACGGCAGAGTTCATAACCATCGATGCCTGGGAGCATGATGTCGAGGATGTAGAGATCGTAGGGCTTCTGCTCGATGAGCGCGAGTGCTTGTTCGCCATCGCCAGCAGTATCAACCGTGTAGTTTTCCTTCTGCAGAGCATAGCTAACGAATTCGGTGATAGATGGTTCGTCATCGACGACAAGAATGCGCGCAGGAGTGTGATCCATAGCTAATCCCTCTCAATACCTCTTAAAACTTTTATCAAGCACGTGCTGATAAAGTGATTTCCCCTTATGCAATATGGTAGCATTCGTTTTACGATTTACTGTACATAATCGCCGAGTGTTTATAAAAATAGTAGGCCTGGGAAGGTACTTCGCAATGCTTTTAGTGGTTGATGTCGGCAATACCCACACCGTTTTAGGAATCTATGATCAAGATCGCTTGATCCATATGTGGCGGCTTGCCACCAACGTTGAATACACGAGTGATGAATTGCGCATCAAGCTTCACGCGTTGCTTGGCGCCGAAGAGATCGATGCTGGTGCGATCAAAGGTGCCATCCTCTGTTCGGTGGTGCCGGCTCTCACGCACAATTGGGAAAAGGTGTGCGAACGTTCCTTCGGTGTTGCCCCTCAGGTGGTTTCGGCGTGCAGTTGCGCTCACTTGCTGAACATCGATAAGACTTCATTCGTCGAACTTGGTGCTGATCGTGTGGCTGATGCGGTTGCAGCGAAAGCCATCTTCGGTTCGCCGGTCGTGGTCGTTGATTTTGGTACCGCAACGAACATGGAGGTCATCGACAAGGACGGCGTGTTCGTAGGTGGCGTTATCGCTCCTGGTGTGGAATCTTCGATGCGTTCGCTCATGACGCGAGCGGCGCTTTTGCGTGCAGTCGAATTGGAGGATCCTGGTGTGGCGATCGGCCGCGATTCATCTGAGGCCATCCAGATCGGAGTGGTGAGCGGTGAGGCGGCTCGCGTCGATGGTCTCGTTGAGCGCATTCAGGCAGAGCTTGGCTATAAGACCAAAGTGGTAGCAACGGGCGGTCTTGCGCACCGTATCGCGCCGCTTTCACATACGATTACCGAAGTGGATGTGGAGCTAACCTTACAGGGGCTTCGCCTGATCTATAACGAGTTGAAAAAGTGCGATAATCAGCGCTAGAGCTTAAAGAGAAAGAAGGGACTCGACGTGCTAACCGATATTGAAATCGCCCAAGCGGCTCAACCACTCGACATTTCCGCTGTTGCAGAGAAAGCAGGTGTGGCGAGCGAATACCTCGAGTGCTATGGGCGAACGAAGGCGAAGGTCGACTACAATCTTCTTCGCGATAAAGACTACCAGCCGGGCAAGCTCATTCTGGTCACGGCAATCAATCCCACGCCAGCTGGCGAAGGTAAAACTACTACAACGGTAGGTCTTGCAGATGCGCTTTCCAAGATGGGCAAGAATACGGTGGTCGCGCTGC
>OGRY01000253.1_pt1 | contig 47016 bp, 48 predicted proteins | sample 1553551 | NCBI WGS metagenome assembly OGRY01 (sample SAMEA2580101, study PRJEB22360) | human gut metagenome | biome: human gut; feature: human-associated habitat; material: faeces | place: Denmark | collected 2008/2010
ATGAAATATACAGAGGAACATATACTGCGCTCGGCAAGCGGTTACTGTATGCCGTTTGAAGAGCCTTCGAAGGACGTTCAGATGTCGTTGGGATATGGTGAACAGGTGCATCCCGTCACAGGCGAGAAGTTTTTTCACCACGGTATCGACTTCAATGTTAACCACTATCTGCTGTCGGCAGTGGCAAGCGGTACGGTGTCTGCCATCGGTTCGGATGAGGAGCATGGTATCTACCAGACCGTGCGTTACGGTAAGTATGAGGTCACCTATGCCAATCTATCCAATGTGATAGCCAACTTCGGGCAGGCTGTGAAAGCCGGGCAGACGATAGCCATCAGTGGCAATAAGCTGCATATCAGTGTGCGCTTGGATGGTGAGGAGATTGACCCGATAGAGTTTCTCACGATGCTCTATGCCAATATCAAGGCGATGGAACAGGAAGAAACCGAACTGCTAACGCTCGACATGACCATCCCCTCACCTTACGCCCCCGACCGCAAGGAGATAGAGACGTTGATGCTTCGTTTTCTTCCCTTATATTTCGAGGACTTGCAACAGGAACTGTACCATGTGCCGGAACGTACAGAGCAGTCGCTGCGTAACGTGTTTGCTCAGGCATCTAAAAGAGGATATTTCTTCGAGACCCTGCCGAGTATGGCGAATCCTTTAGGTATCGGCAACCGCTGTATGCCGTTGGCGGCAAAGGTGCAGAACCTTTTGATTGCCGATTTTCTCAATTACCTTGCTTTGCGGCATGATGTATATCTCTCCACCCTCGCTGATGACGTAAAAAAAAAGTCCAAGCCGAAGCCATAGCGAGCAGTGGGATCATTGACCCGTTGGCGGAACTCGACATCGACATACAGAGTTTTGACATACCACGTATGGTGAGCGTCTATCCCGACCGGGCAGGCGTAAGATGGTGGACGAAGGCATGGTTCAACGGCAAGGAACTCGGAGAACCATCGGTAGAGATAGAGCAACGGATGGCGGTGCAGTTTATCCTCGGACTGATGGAGAAAGATGCCTGGCTGGAAGAATATTTCCCCAAGCAGATGGAGATTTACCACAACGCTATCGAACAGACAAAAGAACAACTGATAAACCAGATAACGAATGGCAGAAGCTAAAAACATATTTCAACGCAAGGTGGTGCCTGTGATGAACAAGGTACGTGAGGAGTTGCAGAACCGTCAGGCCGACGAGTTGCGCGACTACCTATCTTCTGCCCGTGGCATCATGGCAGGAGCCGTTGGTCCCGATGGCGGTATGACGGCCACTGCTGCCGGCATCGACACACTACGCTATACCGGCAAGTGGAACTCGAAGACGGTGGAAGACTATGTAGCGATGGTAAAGGCGGAGCTAAAACGTCAGCATATCACCGTCACTCCTGAGATTGAGCGGATGATGATTGACAAGATGGTCAAGGACAAAATACCTAAGTCATCCATCGACTACATCATCCAAAAGGCGGCAAGTCATTCGCTGTTCAGTCTTCCCCAACAGGCACGCACCACTCCTTTGCAGGCAGAGATTGAGACACGGGCGGAAGCCGCATATAACCCAAGCAAAACAGAAAAGGCTATTGCTTGGGGCTTAGGTAATGGTGCCGACTTCCTTGCTACAGGTGGTTTCGGTGGCGGATGGAAAGGTGCAGCGACCTTCTTTGGCGGAAGTTTGTTGGCGGATGGATTAGCAGGCAGCAGTCAGGCACAAGCAGCTAATGCTCCGGCTTCTACACCGACAACCAACACTATGCAGGATGATAAATATAAGAATGTGCCATTAGTCATTGCACCTGAGCATCGAGATGACTATCTGAGGTTTCAGGAGCAACAGAAGAAAGCGGAAACCGAAGTAAAAACGACGGAAGAAACTTCTTCGGTTAAACATGAACAACCAACAGAGAATGTTGAGCCACAAGTATCAGAACAACAGGCTGAGCAACCCGAACAATCAAAAATCAGCGGTTGGGACGGTTTATTGCAATCCTTCGGTTTGAACGGCTTTTCTGACATCGGCAAGAACATGGGCTATGTGTTGGCAATGCTTCCTGACGTGTTAGTGGGTCTGTTCACCGGTAAGACCAAGTCGCTGAATGTGGATAATTCCATGCTGCCGTTGGCATCCATCGTAGCAGGTATGTTCGTTGGCAATCCCATCCTAAAGATGCTCCTTGTTGGTATGGGTGGTGCCAATCTTATCAACAAAGCCGGACATGAGGTACTGGAGCAGAAGCAGAATGAAAGTGTAGGTGCTGCACTGCCCCAATATAAGGTCTATGCCGACGAACCGCTCAACCCACGCATCACAAATCCCGTATTGCAAGGTGGGTGTCTGATAGCCAACATAGACAAAGTTCCCTGCACCATCCAACTGCCGGAGCATGTGGTGGGCGCATATCAAGCCGGTGTGCTACCCATCAATACCTTGGCCAATGCGGTACTCGCCAAGAGCGACCGTATGCAACAGATGGCTTCGGCACAGTATGAGGAGCAACGTCAGGAAACCATTACAAGAACACGAGGAATACAATAATATAAGGTAAGAAGATATGAAGGAGAAGAATAACATCGAGAAGGCTGCGGCTGAGAAACAGGTGGGACTGCTGTCATCGGCATTAGGTAATGCGGCAACGAATTACCGCTACTGGCTGAATGCTGCCGGCAAACAGTACCCACGCCTCTATCCCAAAGGTGTGGCGGTGAGTCCGTTCAATGCCATTATGCTTGCCCTGCACAGCGACCGCAATGGTAGCGTGACTAATCTCTACACAACCTTTTCGGAAGCAAAGAAACAGGGCTATGCGGTGAGAGAACATGAGAAGGGCGTGCCGTTTCTGTTCTATAATTGGGACAAGTATGTCAACCGCAACAATCCGCAGGATGTCATCAGTCGCAGTGACTATCAGGCACTCGATGATGCTACTAAGTCGCAATATAAGGGAATACAGAACCGTGAGGTGCGCACACTGTTCAATGTAGATCAGACGCTGTTGCCTATGGTTGACAAGGAGACTTACGACAAGCTCATAGACAATTACGGCGGTGAGCAGTTTCGGGCAAAGAGTGACGAGAAGGAGAAGGCTCTGCACGTCCGTGTGAATGACTTCATCGAGGCAATGCGTAAGAATCTTGTCAGCATTGAGCGTGATGGTACAGGGGTGGCACACTACGACTCCGGCAAGGATGTGGTGTATCTGCCACAGGCGAGTGAGTATGAGCATTACAACGACTATGTGCAAGATGCCATGCGTCAGGTGGTGACGGCTACCGGTCATCAGCAACGCTTGGCTCGTGAGGGCATGGTGATGGAGAACGGCAGTATTTCGTCGTATGATGCGGTGAAGTATGAGCGACTCGTCACAGAAATGGCTGCCGGTGTGAAGATGGCGGAACTCGGTTTGCCTGCCCGCTTGTCGAAAGAAAGTTTAGCGATGACCGACTACTGGCAACGTGAACTGAAAGAGAATCCTTGCCTGATTGATGCCCTCGAAGCAGATGTAAACAATGCGTTGAAGGTCATTCATAAGGCAGAACAGGGAGAAAAGGTGGAATATGCCACCATGCGCCGCCAACGTGAGACGGCTCAGATGCAAAGCGAGCAACCCAAGCATTACTACATTGCCGATGAAATCCGTAAGCATCCGAATGTGGACGACAAGACGGTGGTCATCGTGCGCGATGCCAAGAGCAAGACTGCCGATGTTATTCTGCCACAAGGAGCCTCATTGGAGGTGAACAACGAGATTAAGGGCATGAGCAAGCAGCGTTATACCAAGGCACTGGAAACAGAAGGTTTTTCTACTGTCAACTTCCACAATCCTGACGGTGCGCTCGGTTTCTGCCCCGACGACAGTTATTTCGCAGACAAAACCGTTACTGTATCACGTCTGAAAAACTGGTCGTTGGAGAATCTGTCAACCTTGGATGTGTCGGAGGCGGTGGCTCATAGTAAGGAACGTGGCTTTGATATGGTGCAGATGCTCAAGGATGACAAGAATCAATGGGCACTCTATATCAAACCCGAAGGACGTGACGGCTTTGCTGTCTATCCAGACAAAGGCGACCTGAACCAGTTCTTCACCACCGTCAAGCAGTCGTTGGACAACATCGACAGCATCCGTTCGGAGTTAGCGCAAAAGTATTTCGCTATGGCGGAGAATAAGCCTGAATTGAAGGTGGACTTGTTCGGCAACGACAATCCCGAAGTCGACTTGAACAAGATTCAGCGTGTGTCGGTGTTCAAGGCGAAGAGCGGACCTATCCTCTGTGCCGCTACCATCGACGGTCAGAAGATGCAACCCCGCAGCGTGTCACCCTCACAGTGGCAACGGATGTGGATAGCACCTGACAGGGATGCCTATAAGAAGAGCCTTGCGGCTGCATTGTTCGCTGATGTGTTGCGTCAGGATAATGGTCAGGAGCAGACTGCAAAAGAGAAAGAGGAGGAACATGTAGAACAGAAACAAAACGAGCAACCGACAATGAAAGAAGAAAAGCATGAAAGCAAGCAGGAAGAGAAACAGCAATCGGAACCGGTAATAAAGCAGTTCCTGGATTTGAAGAAGAAACATCCTGATGCGCTACTACTCTTCCGCATCGGCGATTTCTACGAGACCTACAAGCAGGATGCCGTAAAATCGTCCGAAATATTGGGAATTACGCTGACACGCAGCAGCACGAGAAAGGATGACGAAGGCAAACCGCTGCAGATGGCAGGCTTCCCATTCCATGCGCTCGATACCTATCTGCCGAAATTGGTGCGTGCCGGTCAGCGGGTGGCTATCTGTGAAGCGATGGAGACTCCCCGTCAGCAGGCAAAGCAGGAACAGAATCAGAGTGAGCAACGAAGTGCGGGACTAAAACGATGATGTGCTATGGGTAAAAATGCTGATTATGCGGCAAGGTACGCTGAGGAAGCTAAAGAACAAATGAGACGCTATGGCATCCCGGCTTCTATCACCTTGGCTCAGGCGATATTGGAAAGTCGCAATGGTGAAAGTGAGTTGGCCCGCAAGGAGAATAATCATTTCGGTATCAAGGCGACATCCTCGTGGTTGAAGAATGGCGGAGCGTATGGTATCTATACAGATGATAAGCCAAACGAGAAATTCTGCAAATATGCCTCAGTGGGTGACAGTTACGAGCATCACTCGCAGTTTTTGAAGCAGAATAGCCGTTATGCCAAGTGCTTTGACCTCTCACCTGACGACTACAAGGGCTGGGCAAAAGGCATTGAGCGTGCCGGCTATGCCACTGGTGGCGGTTATGCTGCCAGTCTGCAACGTATCATAGAGGCTAATGACTTGGATAAGTACGACCGTGAGGTGATGGCGGAGATGCAATCTCAAGGTCGCTCGTTTAGTAGTGCTGATAATCCTCGACAATATGCTTCTGCAGATGTTATCAGTGAGAACTATTCATTTCCAGTCGAGCGTAACGAGTTTCTCTTTATCACTTCTCCCTTCGGTAATCGTCAAGACCCGATGGACAGCAGTAAGACGCAGATGCACAAGGGTGTTGACATCAAAACCAATGGTGATGCGGTACTGGCCACGGATAATAATGGTAAAGTGGTAGCAGTAAACCACAATGCCAATTCGGGTGGCGGTAAGTCGGTAACGGTTGAATATGGTCGTGAGGATGGCAGTAAGGTACAGTGTACCTACATGCATCTGAGTGAGATTGCCGTAAAGGTGGGTGATGAGGTGAATGCCGGACAGCAGTTGGGAAAGTCGGGCAACACAGGTACACGTACCACCGGTGAGCATCTTCATTTCGGAGTGAAGACCATCTCGGCTGACGGCACGAAGCGTGATATGGATCCTGCCGCATACTTGGCGGAGATAGCACAGAAAGGTAATATCAAATTGCAGGCTCTTCATAACGGCTCCGACCTCTTGGCAAAGTACAAGAGTGATACACCTACTAAGGTGGATACGCAGATGTCACCCGATGCCTGGATGAAGAAATTGCTCTCGTCTGAAGATAGCGGCGTGGGTATCTCCGGCACCAATGACCCCATTCTTGATATGGCGATGACAATGTTTATGTCGCTGATGATGCTCGCCACGCAGATCGACAACAAAAACGAAGCAGAGAAGATGGCGGCTATCTCCAACATGGCAGCATCCCGCCAGGTGGATTTATCCTCGATGGTGGCCGGCATGAAGAGTTGTACGCTTACCATGCAGGAGAACGGCAAGGCGATTCTTTCAGCGGATAACGGTGCTGTAAAGGTGCAACGGGAACTGACTTCCTCGGAACTCAACCGCTTGTCGTTGGCACTTAGCAATGAGAACCTGTCTGACGAGGCAAAGCGCATGAGGGTTGCCGGGCTAGTTACGGGTATCGTGGCCACCCAGCAGGCATCGCAGAACTTTGAGGAAGGTATGGAACAAAGTCAGGGACAGCAGAATCAGCAGAGACGATGAGAAGGATATTCAATGACATGGTGGTTGTCATCTTTGCTATTGCTGTATTGGCTGCTCACATTGGCTTATCCTATCTGTTTTTCGGCAAGACTGTCGCCATTATCTATGGCATCATTCAATTGCTGATTGGTGCTTGGTTAGCCTACGAGCTTATCCGTGCGCCTGTCTATGATGATTAGAAGTTTATACATGACACTTGGACAATGGATATGTGTAACTTCTAACAACAAGGTATGATTAAATGTAATGTAACGGTGTGTGGCGTAGTAAGCAAGGCTTCAACCTGCCGCACAAACAAGGATGGCAAGCCTTTTGTGGCATTTGCCGTGAATGTAGTGATTCCTGCTAAAAGCGGTATCAACAAGACGATTGAGGTGTCTGTTATCAAGGACGGTACTCTCACCGAAGTGGGCAACTGTAATGTTGGTGACCGCATAGAGGTGGTCGGTGTACTAACGCCTAAGAAACGTGGCGATGCCATGTATTTCAATTTAGTTTCGCTACGACTGCCAATAGCGACAGTATCAGTGGTGATATGGAGTTCCGTGGCAAGGTGGGAAAAAGCATCGATGACAAGACCGACAAGAACGGTAAGTCATTTACGATCTTCAATGCGTTCTCAGCAGAGAAGGTACAGGACGGCTTTGAGTATGTGTGGGTACGCTTTCTGATGTTCGACCAGCCTCGTGAGGCATGGTTGCAACCGAGCGAGCGGATTACAGCCAAAGGAAAACTGGAAATGTCGGTATATAACGACCGACTCGACTTCACCTGCCGTGTGTCAGAGATTAGCAAGTATGTTCCGCAACCCTATAACGGATAATGCCTATGGGAAAGTCGTATAACAGTGATGGTCAGAGTGCGGAATCCAAGGCTCTTGACCAATTTGCCAAAATGATGATTGCTAAGATCGAGTCACTCAATAGTAGTGACGGCTGGAAGAAGCCATGGTTTTCCGATGGCGCTTTGTCGTGGCCGAAGAACATGAACGGGCGTGAATACAATGGTATGAATGCCTTGCTCTTGATGATGCAGTGCGAGAAACAGGGCTATAAGATTCCCCGATTTTGCACATTCGATTGCGTACAGCGCATGAATGCCAATTTGGAAAAGGATGACCCTGCACGTATTCTGATCAACAAAGGTGAACGCTCGTTCCCGGTGATGTTGACTACCTTTACTTGCATCGACAAGGACACTAAAGAGCATATCCGTTATGATGACTATAAGAACCTCACGGACGAAGAGAAGGCGCAATACAATGTGTATCCTAAGAATCAGGTCTTTCGAGTATTCAATGTGGAGCAGACCAACCTCAAAGAGGCTCGTCCTGAGTTATGGGCGAAGTTTGAGGCGGAGAACAAGCGACCGGAGCTTAATCAAGGTAAACAGTATTCCTTTGAACCGATGGACGTGATGATACGTGACAACCGCTGGATTTGCCCCATCAAACCTACGCGCGGAGATAACGCATATTTCAGCATCAGCAAAAATGAGATTGTTATCCCGGAAAAGCAGCAGTTTAAGGATGGAGAGTCATTCTATTCCAACCTGTATCACGAAATGAGCCATAGTACGGGCCATGAGACGGCTCTCAACCGCATCAAACCTGCATCATTCGGCAGTGCAGACTACGCTAAGGAAGAATTGATAGCCGAGTTAACAGCAGCCCTCACTGCTCAGCGTTATGGAATGTCGAAGAATCTGAAAGAAGATTCAGCGTGTTACTTGAAATCGTGGCTTGATAGTCTGCATGAATCACCGCAGTTTATCAAAACCGTGCTGCTCGATGTGAAGAGGTCGGCATCTATGATTACGCAAAACATCGACAAGATTGCCAAGGAATTGGAACAGAATCAGAGCAAAGAACAATCTGCTGATGTTGCCAACGACAAGCCTTACTATGCTTCCGTTGCTTACCTCCAGACTTCGGATGACACCCAAACGCTCGACCTGCTGAAAGACCAAGGCGACTACACCGGTCTCTTGCAAGAGGCCAAGGAGTACGACCAGGGTGATGCCATCGACTTGGAGCATACCCACAAGTCGCCGCTTCAGAATCGTGGTGATGATCTTCTCACCGAAGATTCAGACTATGCTGTGGTCTATAACAATTCCGTCGGTGGAACATATGAAGTCCTCCGTCGAGTCTCCGAGCAAGACATCCGCCAGACTATTGACCGATATGGCCTGCCAGCCCACCCCTCTGTCGATGTCAAAGAGATTGCCGACCGTATGGGTGTGACTGCAAGCCGGCAGGAGCAAGCAAAATCTCAGCAAGAGCAACCGAACGAAGAGCAACAGGTAGCTCGAAGTGCATTCCGTAGGTAGTATCTACTACATTACTACTATTAGTCAGCTGCAATGTGAGATTCACGTCTCGCTTTGCAGCTGTTTCTTGTTGCCAATAGCCATAAAAATTAAAAAATCTATGTTTTTCCAAGAAACAATGCTATTGAACACAATATTACGAACATAGTGTTCGTTTTTAATATGTATCTTTGCACCGTAAATCTATAATACCAACTTAAAGATATACATATGGGAGCAACAATTCATCCTCATAAAGGCTATCTCAACACTAATTTCAACGTTCATGTCCAAGGGCATGAAGAAGAGTATTCTGTTTATCAGAAAGGTGATTGTGATAAATGCTCAATCGCAACAGGTATTGTAAGGCCGAATGAACCTCACGTGCTGAATATAGCACAGCCAGGTGACTATGTGGTTTCGTTTAGCGATAGTGATGAGATAAATATCCACATAGAAGATGGTTATAAGTTTGGTGGAAGTACATACAAGACTTCGTTTATTTTCGATGATTGTCCGTGGTGCTTTGTCGTAATGCATGACAGAACCTATTTCTACAATTGCGAAACTAAGAGATCTTTTGTTGAACCCATCTCACCTGATAAGATAACGGAAATCAATGAAGATTTTGTGATTTTAGAGAATGACAAACAAGATGAACGTACTATTTTCTCACTTGTCGAAGAAAAGCCTATTTTGTGCATTTCTGATATAGTGACATTTAACAGAAGTGTGGTCGTATGGGAAGAGTGTTCTGATAACAAAAGTGAATTGTGTATATACGTTCTTGGTACAGAACCCAATGCAATCGACAAGTTTGTATTTGATGGATATATTGTAGATAATGAAAATGATAACGTCATATTTTATGATGGCAACACAATTAAAAAGTTCTCGTTATCTGAATACAACGGTTCTACGACCTATCAAATTACTATACGTGGTACATTGGTAAATGTGGTTGCCCCCAATCTTGCAGTATCTTATCGCGAATTATACAATAGGAATGAGCTGATCATACGCAATCTGGATAAAGATGAGGAAACAACCATTACATTAGACGGCCACCTTGCAGAAATTAATGGAAAGGAGCTTGTTGATATATGGCAAAGCCATGAGCGAATAAACGGATTCGATTTTAGTGCAATTGATGTACCTGGACTCACATTGTCAGCACAATATAATAAGGTTTTCATTCATCCTTGCAAATGGGATATTTTTTATTCAATTGAGACGATTTCTCTTGAAAAGAAATATGAGAAATCAATTATAAGAACATCCAAGTCAAAACTATATAGTGTAAATTCCGATAAAGAAATTTCTATTCAACAAGCTGAAGGAAATTTAGCAACGTATGGAAATGCAATTTGTTTTTACAATCATGTAGAATCATATGTAAGAAGTGAAAAATACGAAGGAGGCGGATACTGCAAAGGAGGAGCAATACACATTGATGCTAAAAATATCTATATGTATAATGGCTCATGTTTGTACAAGCTTAGTCGTAATGGTTATTGGGATGATAAAAGAGAGATCAATCTTGACTTCTCTCGTTTTGACGAATTTGGTATCGCAAAGGACAAAGAAACCGGTATTTGCCAAACATTATCTGGAATTAATTTAGGTAAGTGGAAATGTGAGATTAGCTATAACAGTAGAAAGTATATAAAAACGTCTGAAAACTATATTTTTCCTGGAGGACAAAGAATTAAAACAACTGATTTAGAAGTCCCTAATAGTCTCTCAGAAAGCCTAAAAATGGGCTTGTCTGTTGATTCTGACAAGGTGTGTATATGTAATCTTAAAGGTGTAAAATATACTTCGGAACGTATTATGGAGGACGTTTATGATTCGACCGAATACCATGATGTGCTTCTAAGTGAAGATGGAAACTGCATTATGCACAAGGATGGAGATAAAGCTATCACATTCGATATCGGTACGGGATTTTCTCAAACATATGCCAACATGTCTTATATAAAGCATATTAACGGAATTCGCCCGCTCTTTGCTATCCCGACATCACTACAGCCGGTACTGGTTAATCCTGTTACTAAGCAGCGTATAGAAGCAAAAGAAATGTCCAATTTTCAATTCGTATCTCCTGACGGGAAACTATATGCAGATACTCGCCTTAAGGAATATATTGAGCACTATGATTTAGAAACTGGCGCGTTAGTTTCTAATGAGGAGTTTAGAGAATTGCGGGCAAAGTACACGTACCCTTGGAATGAAAAACAAGGTTCAACTGCATGGGAAATAATCATAGGCAACCGTAAGCAACTTATTCTTGAACACTTTGAGTATTTGAATGAAAAATACCCCAAACTATTTAAGGATGATTTGACAGGGAATAAATGGGATGATTCTGTGCTAGATACTACAGATAGATACGACGTGGAGCATTTTCTTGGCCGCTTATATGGAGAACGAGGAATTGCTGTCATAAGAAAATCTAATGATGATTCTGAATATTCAAGAATTGACTTAGGATCTCCTCTTAAGTATATAAATTATGTTTCTTTTTCGTATGATTCTAAATATGTAGCTATTGCAGGATATCGAAATAGTGGTGGTCTTTTTCTCGTCTATGATTTAGAGACAAAAAGTACTATTGTCCATGAAGACACTTCGAGGGCAGTTTGGAATGTAGCTTTTTCTGCAATTAACGCATTAGCATCCTATACAAGTAATCCCAAAACGCTCTTTGCAGCAAATAAAGAAGAATACATCAATATGTGCGACAGAGATAGAATTATTGAAGGTCATAACTTTTTGACATTCTCTCCTGACGGAATGTATTTTGCCTTATCTCAGCAAGGTTATATTTCCAAATACGATATAAATGGCAATGTTCGTGATAATTGGGGGCACCAACCCTCTTCACTCGTTGATATACGAAGTGTCCATTCTCAAGAAAACACATTGACAGAGTTCTCTGATTTAGGCGATTCTGGCATATCAGAAACCTCTCGTCGAACTTCTGTTGCTTCTGTTTCTTTTTCAAATGACAACAAACGCCTTATGATGGTTGGAAATGATGGCGTTGTAATAATAAGAAACTTACATCTTGAAAATTATGCCGGCAAATAAGAACGCAATGACACGATATAAGATACTGGACGACCTGTTGAGTAGCCGGTATCACAACTATTCGCTTGATGATTTGACAGAAGAAGTTAGCAAGCAATTGTCTGACATGTACCCGGATACGAAGGGTGTGGTTCGTCGTACCATAGAGAAGGATATCTATTATCTGGAATATGAAGGTCCATTTATGGTTGATATTGAGCGGTATTCTGCGCCTGGCTACAATGTAGATAAACAGAAGTCATATTCTAAGCAATGCTTACGATATAGAATCCCCGGCTTTTCTATATTTAAGAAGGACCTTTCCAATGACGAGGAATACCTACTTCGTGAAGCGTTGTCGTTGCTTGGACAATTCGATGGGCTACCTAATCTCGATGCTCTTGAAGGATTGCGCCTTGGATTGGGAGTGCGTAACAATGAGCGTAAGATAATCTCTTTCACTAAAAATCCATTGGAAAACACCAATCTCATTGGTGAACTGTTTACTGCTATATCACAGCAACAGGTTGTTGAATTGCATTACCACAAATTCAATGCCCCCGATGAAGTTCTCACCGCTAACGTTCATCCATACCTGCTAAAGGAATATAATAGAAGATGGTTTCTGATTTGTGCTGCTGAAACGGATGGTAAAATCCTGAATTTTGGATTGGAACGCATAAATAGTGTCAATCCACTTCCGGCTCATAAATACGTAGAATACAATGGTGATATCAATGAGATTTTTGAGAATATTGTAGGTGTAACCAATTATACAGACAAGGAAGTATTGAAAATACTGTTTTGGGTTAGTGATGTATCCAAAGATTATGTAACCAGTAAACCACTTCATGATTCTCAACGATATTATAGAGGTGATGCGGATAAGACCTATAGGACACAATATCCGATGTTGCATGATGGTTCCTTCTTCTCAATTGAATGCAAGGAAAACTATGAGCTTATTCGTGAACTAACCTCTTATGGAGAAAACCTAGTCGTACTATCACCTCAATGTATCATTGATAAAGTACAGCAAAGGATCGCAAAAATGCAAGAAATTTATAAATCTACGAATATTACGAACAAAGAGTTCGTGTAGATGTTGTACCTTTGCATCAGAAATCCAAAACTAATGAAATATGGAAGACGATTATTACTATGAAGAAGATGAGCGCACCTACGAAAACTACAATGGTAGTTATGCGCAAGATGTAGAAGGTTGGAGCGACCAAGATATCGATGATGTTTTCGATGGGGACCCTGATGCTTATTGGAACATTGATTAAAAAAGATGCGAGGTACAATAAAATCACGAACAAAGCGTTCGTATAGGTATAGTACCTTTGCATCGTAAAGAAAAACAAAGCGGTCTTTGAGTTATTGGTGAGTGGACATAAATTTGAACTCGTCCGATGTATTCGTCGGATGTCACCTGTCTTAGTACAGGTGATAAACAATGTTATAGAGTAAACGTTGAAAACTTGTATGTTGTCAATTGTGTTATCTTTATTATTGTATATTTTTATGTTCTATATTTACATAAAGAAATGAACTCTACTCACTGATACTCAAGACCATTTTTATATTACAAGAACAGATGGAAAGAGAACAGATAGCAAAAATGGCCGAAGCTATGGCCGATAAAGAAGACCTTCTCAACTTGCTTAACAACATTAAGCATGATGAGATGATTGCGGCCGGATTTGGCGATAAGTTTTATCCGTTCTCCTTAAAACACATCAACTATTACTGCAATCCGAATAATTCGTTTCATCGCTACCGTCAATTTAAGATTAAGAAGAAATCCGGTGGAGAGCGTATTATCACCGCCCCACGTAATAGAAGCTTTAAGCTCATTCTGAGTTACATTAACGAAATTCTTAAGTCGATGTACACACCATCAGCTTATGCCATGGGGTTTGCTGAAGGACGTTCGATTGCTGACAATGCCAAGAAGCATAGAGGCATGAACTACGTGTTCAATCTTGATTTAAAGGATTTCTTTCCGAGCATAGAACAGGCAAGAGTTTGGAAACGTCTTCAACTTGCGCCTTTTAATTTTCCGGTACCTGTTGCCAATATCATCGCCGGCATGTGCTGTATGAAAGAAGTCGTACAGGAGGAAGAAGGTAGTCAAACTGTTCGTTATGTGCTACCGCAAGGCGCACCGACTTCGCCTATTATTACCAACATGATTTGCGATAACCTCGACCGCAGACTGGCAGGTGTTGCCAAACGCTTTGGTTTGAACTACACCCGATACGCAGATGACATCACTTTTAGTTCGATGCAGAATGTATACCAGGAAAACGGAGAATTCCGTAAAGAAGTGCGACGTATCATCGAGGCTCAGAAATTCACAGTTAATGATAAGAAAACGCGCCTTCAGAAGAAAGGTTCCCGTCAAGAGGTTACAGGCATCATCGTATCTGACAAGATAAATGTGACACGCGATTATGTTCGTGATATTCGCAATATACTTTATATGTGGGAGAAATACGGCTATGGAGTAGCATTTGCCAAGTTTTTTCCAAAGTATAAGGCAGAGAAAGGTCATGTCAAGAAAGGCAATCCCGACCTTATCAACGTCATTGATGGCAAACTTCAATATCTGAAGATGGTAAAAGGCGAAGAAGACTCGGTATGGCAGCGTCTGTATGCTAAGTTTCAAGCTTTGGCAGAAGAGGCAAGATCGTCTCAGAAGACGACAAATTTTGGCGTTACCTACGTAGAAACGATTCCTGTTCTTGACTTTGAAAAGAAAAATTCAACCGTCATTGAGTTTGCAATGTCTAAGCCCTACTGTTGGGAAGAAATCTCTGAAGATAACCCAGAGCAGAAAACAGAATGTTCGATTCCTGCCCATCTATATGCTTATTTTGAGTTGGATGGCAAAAAGATATTTGCTACTATGCATAAAAGTATTAGAGACCTGGGTACAAATCAAAATAAGCCTGAGCTAGCTATATCATCATGTAGAGATAAGCGAGACAAACCATTTTGGTTGATACACCGCATAGACAAAGTCACAGTGCCCCCTCCAAAGCCTGTAGACATTGACGAGTTAAACATGGAGTTAGATTCACTTCTAAGTTTATGAATATGGATGAGAAACTACAATCCACTTTAAATAAGATAATCCAACTCACAGAACAAAATCCTGAGTTTGGCGCTGAGTTGCGAAAGAAGTTAGGAATGACTTCTTCCGCAAATTCTGCATATAATAGGAATGCAACTATACAAGACGATGTAACGGCCATAAGAAGAGCCCTGGAAATCCGCGCTAATAATAGCATATCCTATGACTTTATCAATCAGCAACGATTGAGGGATCAGCTTATAATTGATAATCTCCGAATGGAAAATGCTGCACTAAATCTCCAAATTAGTGAAGCAGAGCGTTTCTATTCTTTTTGCGTAAATGCATTTTATCAGGTAGAGAATATTATCAACTACTTTTATCATAAATCTTATCCCAATATCAAAGATCTGGTTGAAACTATTGTTTCAGCGACCAAGAATGATGGTAATGGTAAATACGCATACAAACCTACTGATAAAGAAGAAACAGTTGGTGATATTGCTATTGCTTCAAAACTAAACGCCTTTTGCAACACATTCTTTCCTGACGATAAAATAAAAATTTCACTTTCTAATTTAAGGCAAGTTCGTAATGAAGGAGAACATCGTTGCATGGTAATAATCAGTAGTCAGGAAAAAGAGAATTCTCTTTATAAATTCTTTAAGTATAACTCTATAAATGATGTTAGAATATACTTGATCAAACTAGTCAACGAAGTTAAAAAACTGATGGAGGAACAAAAGCAAGGAATATTTCCCGTAGCTTCTGTTATCTCAACAATGCCGACTATTGAGACTGTAGAAGGAACAATCACTACCATGTTGCCATCAGGTTGTTTTATCGCATTTAAAGGTGGCACACACAACTTACCTTCAAAACTACTAAAAAAAGTGGCAGGCTTAAAGACCAGTGATAAGGTTATAGTTACATTGAACGGAAAAGATATAGTAGATATCCAGAAACTGTCTTGATTTTCAATTGTTTGGTATTACAGAGTAGAATATGATAGACATAAATAAAGCTAAAGGTTGCATGTTCGGCCAGGCTGTAGGTGATGCCTTAGGACTTGGCAGCGAATTTATGTGCAAGACGGAAGTAGAGGCATATTATCCGGATGGACTGACGGATTATTCGCAGATATGGCAGGATCGTCATAGAAGTCGATGGCATAAGGGCGATTGGACTGACGACACAGATATGATGCTTTGCATTGCAAATGCTATCATAGAGTCAGGAAAAGCAGACCCTCTTGTAATTGCACGTAATTTTAAGGGTTGGCTGAACGGCACGCCTATGGGTATCGGACAAAACACTTACAACGTGCTTTCGTTGGGTGATTATGAATCAAATCCGATGAAAGCAGCAGAGATTGTATGGGAGATGTCAAGAAGACAAAGCGCAGCAAATGGTGGTGTTATGAGAACTTCAGTTATCGGTTTGTTGCCTAATGACGTTGTTCGCTCTGCTGAAGATACATGTAAGCTCACTCATTTTGACCCACGTTGTGTCGGGTCGTGTGTAATAGTGTCAAGTATCATTCATACTTTGGTATACGAAAATAGGACATTGACATATGATGAGATTATAGAATTAGGAAAAAGATACGATATCTCTATTGTAGATTTTGTTGACAAAGCATATTACGGGCAATTTGAAGATGTGGATTTGGAAGACGACTCTATGGGATACACCCTACATTGCCTATTTGCGGCTTTATGGTGCTATTTCCATGCCAAAAGTTTTGAGGAAGGGTTGCTGAAAGTTGTCAATGCCGGTGGTGATGCTGATACAAACGCTGCCGTCGCTTGTTCTATTCTTGGCGCTAAATATGGCTTCAATGCCATACCTACAAAATTTATTGATGGTCTATATCACAAAGACGTAATGACTGAAACTTTTGAGAAACTCATAAAGGCTATTAAGCAGTAAACATTTAGCCATACAGAAGCATAATTCATGAAACGAAGATTCGTCTACGGAACAGTTATAACTATAACTTTGGTACTTGCAATAGTCATTGTATGCGATTGCATAGTGAGCAGCTATGCCAAAGAACGTATTTATTCTGATGTCACATCAGTGCCACACCGAAGTGTTGGTATCGTACTTGGTACATCACCAATATCCACATGGAACGGCAGGAAGAATTGGTATTTCACATATCGTATTCATGCTGCAGCGGAACTTTATAACAATGGCAAGGTTGATAAGCTGATAGTCAGCGGTGGCGACTACCGCAATTCTGAAAAGAATGGGTATGATGAACCAGTAGCAATGCGTGATTCGCTTATGCAACTGGGAGTGCCAGCTAACAAGATTATCCTTGACTACGATGGTACACGCACCTTGAACTCTATAGCTAAGGCGAAGAGTGTCTATAAAACAGACTCTGTAATCCTTATATCACAGGAATATCACAATGAGCGAGCTCTTTATCAAGCAAATTATCTGGGTGTGGATGCCATTGGCTATTGTGCCAAAACACCTGGGCATAAAAGTTCATGGCTGCGCAATAGAGGCAGAGAATGTCTTGCTCGTGTAAAACTTTTCGTTGACATTATGCATGGCTTAGAACCAGATATTAAGGAAACTATGCAGCCAACCGCTATAGGTTCTGCTTTGGTAAGATATAGCGACTTGACAACTGCATATGGCGATTTAATATGCCTCGTGCCAGATATGTCTGTGCTGGAGATTGATTTAGTTTGCAACAGCATCCCAGCTGCTGATAATGATTCTATTGCAATGGCATTTGCCGGTGCATTCACTGGTACAATGTGGGATGCGAGTCATGGAAATGTTGCAGGAGATCATGTTTCTGCTGGACATCGATATCGTGGCTACAAGTGCAAACGAAATACAGGTGCTTTCACTTGGGCGAATGCGAATGGAGCAAAATTCCACTATCAGAGCTATTCCGCTGCATTGGACAAAGCAGCAAAAGAAGGTGGAATGGGCTTTACGCAAGAAATGATGATTCACCAGGGTAAAGAGGTGCAGACAACTCGTCCTCATAGCAACTTCAACCAGTTTAGGGCTCTATGCCTAAATCACGAAGGCCATATTGCAGTTATTGAAAGCCATGGTAAGGTGAGCTTCGGAAACTTCATAAAAGCTTTGCTTGAGGTAGGTGTCACAGAAGCTCTTTATACGGATATGGGACCGGGATGGAATTATTGCTTCTATCGCCAACGGCAAGGACTACCAACTTCATTTCTTCATGATGTGCCGCAATCTCGTGCTTCAAACTTTGTTGTGTTTAAGTTGAAATAGACTTACTTGAAGTTTAGAAAAACCGATTTTTAATCAATAAAATACATTCTATTGAATAAAATATATACTTTTTTATTCAATACGGAAGTTTTATTGAACAAATAAAAGGTTTTCTACCCTTTGCTAAACTGACGAAGCCCTCTAAAGTGTATTGGAAGGCTTCGCTAATTGTTTTATTCAAATTGCATCATGTCGACTACTTGCAGGAAATAGTCATTATGCAAGCACATTGTGTGTAATCGGTATATTAGGTATGTTTACATTTTGAAGCATATCTATAATCCTTATTTCTGCTGAAAACAGTCATTATTCTGACTATTTATCTCCAAAAGCACTGCAATTTCACACAAATTTAGGGAGGACCTATCCATCACGGACAAGTCCTCCCTTGATCGTTTCACAAAATGAAAAAGTTATATGACAAAGAAAATCCTATTTTCAGTAAAGCATTATTCTTGTATGGCGGTTGGCTTCGTTTGGTGAATACTCATCGATGCCACCTTCTGAAACGATGGTGATGGTGCCACTGGCCATGCCACGTTTATGAAGCTCGGTGGCAATGTAATTGGCTCGTGCCTGGCTCAAGCCATTGTTGATGGTGGTCGTGCCGGTAGCACTATCTGCAGCACCGATGACACGAACGGATAAGCCATGCTTGTTGGCGATGCGTGCCACTTCATCAAGGTTGACGAGCTGCGAGGTGTTCACCAGATTGGTAGTGCCGAGGTTAAAGAAGAAATAGATGGGTGCGCCAAGACAGATGTCACCGGACTGTATCAAAGCGAGGTAATCGTCAGCATCACGAGTGGCGTTAGTGCCGGATTTGCCTGTACAATCCACTGAATCAATTTGCTTGATTGGCTGAGTAACTTTCCCTCTATTCTTCATTCTGGCTCTGAGCGAGTTCAGACCGCTGTAGTCATTCTTCGGATAGTCACTTGTGGCAGATAATGTGGTATCATGATCGAAGAGATGATCGTACTTGTCCAGAAGGCCCTCGATAGCGAGTATCTTACGGAGCTGCTCACGTGCCAGTGCATCCTGCTCATGCTGAGAGCGTAGTCGATCGTTCGCAGCACGCAAGGATGTGGCATAATCATAGAGCCGCTCATTTTGCGAGATATATGGACGGGCATCCACGGCACGCTTCCATGAAGTCTTACCAAGTGATACCGACAAGCCTAACGATGCAGACAATAGGTTATCACCAAAGTGGTGAGCCTTGACATATCCATCGAAATCCTGCATGGTGAGCATATCACCAAGTTCTGCTACAACAGCTATGCGGCTGGAGATGTGATACTGAGCCTGAATACCAAGAGAAATGGCAAAAGGCTTGTGACCATTGTCCTTGTTGTGCAGCATCCCGACACCGGCGAATGGTATGACACTCCAGCGAGGCAGTGAGTGGACATCTTCTGTGTAACGATTGCCCAACACGTTCCACATAAGGTCGGCACGCATATACTGGTAGTCCTGATGATTGTTCTGGCAGTCGCTTATCCGCATACCGCCATAGTCAAATCGTCCACCGATAGATGGCGTGAACCACATACCGACAGATACATGGAATGCCGGTTCGGTACGCCCGAAGATGTCATTGCAGCCAAGCGGTTTGCCGAGGAATGCCGTTGTACCTCCTGCCGATTGGATAAACCAATGACCTGACCATGGCGAATCAACCAATGCTCCTTTGAGATAGGTCGGCTTGATGGGACTGAGCAAATTGTCATAGTCCTCAATCTGTATAACTGTTGCCGAATCAGCCACGGACGGTTGATTGTCGGCATACGCCCCGACTGACATCATGAGCGCAAGAGATAGTATTATCGTTTTTCTCATATTGTACGTTTAGATGTGAATACTAATGGATATAGGTGATACGGATGTTGCCGCTTATCGCTTCGGCTTTCTGCCGGACTTCGGTCGCATCATGTGGTGCGCCATCATCAGACAGCGACGTGCCCATGCGCGGTCATCTTCATCATCGTCACGTCCCCACGGAAGGTCACTTCCACCGCCACCACCGCCATGTCCTTCGGCAAAGGTTGTGGCATTGTCGAGATAACCGAAGAAGAGCAGCATAGCGCAATGCATCACTTCCGTGCCATTCTCGGCTATATCCAGGACTACAGAACCATTGAATACGTTCTTGCCATCGTCACCGAGTTGTGACACACGCTGCATGAAGTCATTGACCATATTGTCAAGCAACGCATCCTTCAGTACACTGTTCGCACCGGTGCGGATAGTGGCTGAGTAATGCTTTGCTTCCAGCTGTAACTTTTCGGTACGCTCCTGAGTGGCAGACATCTCACTGCGAAGGTCAGCCAACTTGCGGTCAGCCTCGTTGAGCTTTTCCTGCTTGTCGTCCAGTTTTGACTGTATATCGACAAGTTCTTTCTCCAATGCAGCCACCTTAGCACGGAGTGCATCCGGTGCATCTCTGGCTTCAAGTATCTGCCGATGCAATTCAGCAAGTGCAGCCTCCTTCTCTGTCTTTTGTGCAAGAAGGTTGTTGACCATTGACGTAAGACCCTTTACTCGTCGTTCTGCCAGACGGATTTCTGCCTGCAGGTCTGCGAGCGTCCGCTGATGGGCTGCTATCTCACGCTCAATATTGGTGCATTGCTGTGACAACTGACGACGATACTCTTCGGTGGTACGATGACGGGCGCCGCTCTCGGAAATGGAGGTACCACGCTCCATGCCCCAACGCTTGTTGACCTCGGCATAGTCGCTGTGCAGCTGCTTCATTCTGGCAGAATACTCGTACTTATCCTTGCCGGCAAAGATTTGCTTGTACGCAAACTTATTGTCACAGATTGGCAATAAGGTACAGTGACAATGTGCGTTCGTTTCATCGAGATGTACGACGAAAGCCACGATATTTTCCTCACCATATTTGTCCGCAACAAAGCGGTAAACATCCTTTGCCCATTCCTCTATATCCTTGCATCGGTGAAGGTGTGAATTATCCGCACCATGTGTCAGGTCGAGTTTCTGGTCACCGAATGCCAGTTGGTTCATGCGGTCACGAGAACCGCCAAAGATAAAGTTGACCACTGTACGGAAGCGAGGCTCAGCCAGTCCTTCGTTAGGGTCTTTAATACCACGAGCTTTCAGATTCTCTGCCATGCGCTGCGGTATGTTATGCGACTTATCTACCGGGCAGACCTTGCCGCCTCGTATCTCAAAATTCAGTCGCTCACGGCTGCGGTCGTAATTACCCTTGCCAATAGCCGATAACCAACCTTTCTCCGTCCAGTTTCGCAGATGCTCGTTGCTCTGTGCCGTAGTAAAACTCTTGCCCGGTCGGAAATCCATCACCTGTTTTGCTTGTGCCATATCTGTTTTCCCTTCTTTTGTGTACAAACGCTCCTGTCCCAGCTTGCTACTTGTGAGGACAGCCTCCCGAAGGTCGATAGATAGTCGGGGGATTAGGCTACCCGATATGGTCTATTTCCGACCATCGGGCAAGCCCGATCAGATTGCAGCAGTGGCACGATGTTATAGCGTCATGCCACGCCGGAAAAGCAGTGTTTGTACAGTGATTGTTTTACTCGTTAGCAATAATCTTATGTGAGAAAGCAGGCGTAGCCGTCAAAACAGAGAGAAATGGCTTGCTGAGCGAGCGGAACTGCGCCTTGACAGCATCAGATTCGCCATTGAGGGCAGCGGAGCGACCTTCGATAGTGAGGTCTGCAAGCACCTTAGTCGCTTCGATGAACGACTCCCAGTCAGAACCGAGGTTATTCTCGAAGAAGTCAACGAGGTTCTCTGTGTTCTCAGACTCGTTTTCTCCAATTGCCTTGCGGATAGTTGCCTCACATATGCAGTTGACAGCAACCATACAAAAGGCACGCTCGATCTCCCGTTTTGTTTGTGGCAGATTGCCGTTGTCAGTGCCGATAACCCGTAAGGTCGAAGATGTGGCATAACCTGAGATTGCCTCGTCGTAGAGTTGTTCGCACATAACGGCACATTCTGTGGTTGACATCTTGCCGTTGCGCCATGTGGTCAAAGCTTCGGTCAAGGTATGACGGAAGTCTGACAAAGCAGCGTCAAACGGAGATAGAACGGGTTCGGCAGCAAAAGAAGGGATAGTGATAACCTGACTCTTGGGAAGCCGCTGCACATACAACTGGCCAAGACTTTCTAGTTGCTCGATGAACGAGCGGACAGTGGCACGGTGCCAATGCCAACACTCTGAAAGTTCGGTAATGGTCACTACAAACTGACCTTGGCTGAGCGAGAAGTCCTGATTGTACAAATCCTTTGGAACGTATTGAGCCGCCGCCTTGTCCACAAGGTCGAGATACGCTTCGAGGCGTGTCAGCCGTTCGCCCGAACGCTCTTTGAGCAGATTGAGCAAAGCCACCTGTTCAGCAGGTTTGCCGGGTGGAATATTATTGTTTTGTTTCTTCATTCTAAAAATCTTTTGGTGAATACTATTGTTTGGCGCCGTAAACTGTTGCCAGCCCGTGCGGCATGATATAGGTGATACATCAATAGTAGCGTTTGATTAGATACTCCCTGTCAGCAATGAGCAGCTTGCGGTCATCTTCGTTATTCCAAAGTGTCAGTATCTCCGTAGATGGATAAAACTGGGCTGCCATAAAGATGATGGCGAGTGTTACTTGCATACTGAACGTATGAGGAAACAAGGTGAGTATCAGTATGGTCATGACCATATTTCTGAACGTCTTTCGTTTCTCGTGTATTCTATGCAGCCACTTGTCCACATCCATAAAGCCGAAGAATATGGCAAAGGCAAGTGTGGACACCAGAGTGCCTATCTCCTTGGTCTGTACACTGAGATAGAGGAAGTGGAATGTCAGCAGCATGATGAGAATCACCAGGCGATAGAGCTTGCGAGCTGACGCTTGGGCAGTCATGCGCAGACAGAAGTTTGCCATGACCTTGCGCTGACTCTTATACAGAACCATCGGCACGATGAATAGCAGCGAAAGGAAGGCGATGAACAAAAGTTTAGTAATCATATTCTGACAGTGAAGTAAAAATGGGGAATGCACTTAGTTGGGGACGGAGAATGCCGTGCGTGGCTAACGTGATGATACGCTCGACATCATCGAGGGTAAGACCGTTGTCGGAAGCACGCTTGCTGAAAGCCTTGTCAGTATGGCGAAGATGCTTCACGGCTTCATCAAGGTCGCTCTCGGATATGCGCCACTCTTGCCCTCGTGTATAGGGACAGCGTGGATAGATGGACTTGACCACAAGCACACGACAGAGAATGTCGGTCATTCTTCCATGACGGATGGCGGTATGCTTCTGCATAGTCTCGGTGCTCTTCACATCCAACCATGTACGGTGAATATGGAGCAAACGGATGAGTTGGCGATACAACGGTTCTCGTAGCAGCGTGACCATAGCAAGTGGTACTATGTGCTCTGTTGGCATGGATAATACAATGTCGTTGGGATGCTTTTTCATCTTCATAAGTTCAGGATAGTTTTCTGGTCAGATGAAATTAAGCAGCACCTCGTTTTTCGGCTTCTTATACTTGAAGTGGCCGGTGCGTGCATGGAGTTCGAGGTCAAGACAAACGTCAGCCGACATAAACTCAAGCGACTCATAGATGGTCACTGTGATGCGGTCAACCAAACCTCTCTCGTTTGTCTTGGCGTTTACCTTGAACATCCGTCCGAAGGCAGGATTGCTGTAGGCACAGCAACTGTGAGCAAAGGCGGTGTCGAAACTCGGGATGTGGTGATACAGGAGTATCATCTCCATCTCATCTTCGAGCATATCCATTACCTCTTCGAGTGGAAGCGGTGTAGCAACGGGGAAGACGATGAGCGCATAGTCCTGGTAATATACAGGCTGTTCCATCGTGTGCGTGTCCATAAGTTTCGGCAACTGGAGTGGCACCGAAGAAATGAAGTCGTTGTAAAAGTTCTGCAGCATAATCTGTTTTGCGTTTCTTGGGGTGATTATAATCGGGTTAAGTAAATCTTCATGAGTAACGTCGGCATATCTGACAGGCGTTGCTTGTCGAGCTTGGCTATCTTAGCCAGACGGTCAATATCCTTTGGGAGGCCATCTGCCAGTTTATAGAGATCAGTCATATCCTTCTCTGACAATACCGACATGGACAAAGCATCAATCGTAGTGAACGGCTGCACCAGCATAAGCAGGTATGCTTGGGCGGTCTCTTCATCCGTGACCTTGCCGGATTGCAAGTCGGCGGCTGCCACTTGTGCATTTCGAATCAGACGGAGGTTGGTGCGCATAGCGAGATATATCATAGCATCCTTATGGGAAATGACTTTGTTGTCAGCTGCACGGAGTATCTGTACACAGCATTTTTCTGTTTTGTTTCGGATATCAGTGACATCTTCACCGGCAAGTTCGGGCAGGTATTGCAGAAATGCTCGGTATTGAGAATGCTCCTCCTTGATGAACTGCAGCAGTTTCTCTTTGCTTGCAATAGGCTTGGCAGACGCAGAAGCGAGGAACTGGCGATAGCGTTTCATCACGGCTTTCCTGCCACCTTTATTATATATGGGCAGACTGTCGAGAGATGCGAAGAATGGCTGAGCAGCATTGGCTGCTTGCTTCAGATTAGAGTCATCCGCATAGATATTTGTCTGTTCCTTCAGTAGAACGAGGTCATGATAGTTTCGGGCTTTGCATGAAGCCAAGCGGTTCAACTCGATATGGAAGGAATCTCTAAGTTCCCGATACTCAGCCATGGGGTAGTGGTGGGGACGAGTGATGGTGTCAAGCTTAATACAGGACGAAACTGAATCATCCAGCACTCGCCATTCATTAACGATATCAACAAGCCGTTGCATAGTCACCCTATCCTCTTTCCTGAGTCCGGTCAGTTGGGTGCGATAAGCAGTGACGGCTTCATCACTTGTCTGAAACGATAGCTTGCCTGTATTGTCCGAACATGCAGTAAACAACATTATGACGGCAAAAGTGGCAAAGCAAGTGTACATCATACAAAATAGTTTGGAGTATGATTGTACCAAGTGGAGCTCACTCCCACCCAACCCCATCTTTCTAATTTTATATTTCATTGGCGTGATCATTTATATTCAAAGTCAAAATTTAAGCGCAAAGATAATTATTAGGAAGTACTTATCTATCAGTATTGTTCAAAGTTTAATAATTATTCTAAATCATACTTTGAAGTCTGATTTTTGCAATAAAGAAACACCAAACAACGCTAAATATATTACCCGAATTATGATTTTATAACGCCAAGTATGATTGGCAAAGAAAAATATGATGTAACTTTGTATTATGTTATACTCAAACCGTCTAATAACATGGCAAAAGTAGGTTACATCTTCCTTGCCGCCAGTGGCGAGGACTATACAGAAGATAAGGCTTGGATGCAGCAGTATGGCTGCGTACAAGTGATAGAGGAAATGTCCGACCAGGAAAAATTGCGTCCGCTGTGGAAACAGCTTATTTCGAGTCTGGATCGTGGTGATGAGATTGTTGTGTCTAAATTCAGCAACGCACTGCGTGGCACACGTGAACTGGCGGCATTCATAGAATACTGTCGGGTAAAGGTAGTGCGCATCATTTCCATCCATGATGGTGTTGATACTGCTGACAAACTCTTTCCTGAAACGAAGACTTCCCAGATTATGGAGATGTTCGGTTCGCTGGCAGAAGAGTGTGCCGTGCTCCGCAAGGCGAATGCCCACATTATCCATCTACAACAGAATATCCGTCAGATACCAAAGACCGAAAAGGCTCTCTCTAAGTTGGAGCGTGAGAAGAACATCGTCAATATGTACAACGAAGGCCACACCCTCGATGACATCTTCGCCGTAAGTGGTTTCACCAGCCGTTCCTCCGTCTTCCGCATCCTGAACAAATATGGGGTACCACTTAACCGTGGTCCGCATCGTGGCCCGCTGAAAAAGAAGGGAAAGGAGGAATAGCATGGATGATATTAACAAAGTATACACTATACAATGGGTTGGACCTTTCGATACTTTTGATAATCTTAAGACGTATCTAGAAAACCCAGACACTTGCGATAAAACTCTATTCAGCTTTTACTTTTGTTCTGGGAGTAAAAAAGGCAAAGGTTTTCCTGTCCAGAGGGATAGTTACAGGTACTTTGGCTTACACATGGCTGACACGGCAATAAATAGTAGAGTTCGAGCAACTCACGAAAAACTACGTTTATTTCGTGAACCATTTTCTTTATGGATTGGAAGCATAAGTAATAGTAATATGCAGAACCCACAAAACATAGAAGATATAGAGACGTTATTCATTTCTACATACCGAGATATACTGACGGAGAATGAACGAAAGAAGAAATCAAAGCCCAGTGAAAGTATCTGTGTTATAAATCTTTGGTATAAGCCAAATGAAGACAGGTGGGTAAACAAGAAAAAAGAAATTAAAATATTTGATGATGTGCTTGTTTACGAAATGGATATAGATAAATATTCAATAGGGACACTATCGTTATTGTATAAATAACAGCAACCGATAATTAAAATAATAAAGTTTTAGAAACAATGAAACATCTATTTCTCACATTCTTCATAGCCGTAGCTTTCGCTTCATGTAAAACTACAGACGGCAGATTTACCGGAGCATACGACAAGCCGACCAGGGTTACAGCCGAAGAGCTAGCTATTTTCAATAAGGCGGTAGCATCAGACTTGTCTTTAACTCCGAAGAATGTGTGCCGACAAGTGGTTGCCGGCACCAACTATGAGTTTATCTGCAAAGGAACAGATGGGAAAGAGCATGTCGTTGTTGTATTCCAACCATTGCCAGGGCAGGGAGAACCACGTGTGACAAGCATTGACGGGAAAGACATGTAGTACGCGCAAAAAGTAATATGAATATGAGACCCTATATTATTTGCCACATGATGGCATCCATCGACGGTCGTATCGACTGCTCGATGACTGAGCAACTCCCCGATGTTGAAGCATATTACGACACACTGGATAGTCTTGACACTCCTTCACACCTGAGCGGCAAGACTACTATGATTATGCACAATGCCGCACCGGGTAAGTTTGAAAGCGATGACAATACTCCTATCGGCAAAACGGCCTTTCATAAGGCCATAGATGCTGAAGCCTATACAATATCGGTGGATACCAAGGGTGAATTGCTTTGGGACAGTGACATTGTTGAAGACCTTCCGCTCATCTGCATCGTAAGCGAAAAAGCAAGCACAGAGTATCTGCACTATCTTGAAAGCAAGCATATCTCATGGATAGCTGCCGGAGAGAACCACATCGACCTTTGCAGTGCAGCTGAAATCCTATACTCGGAGTTTGGCATCAAGCGCATGGCAATCGTTGGAGGCGGCACAATCAATGCGGCATTTATGCAGGCCGGATTGATTGACGAAATAAGTGTGCTGATTGGTGCCGGCGTGGATGGCCGAAGTGGTCAGACCTCGGTCTTCGACGGCATCAAAGATGACAAAAAGTCGGTTACAACATTTTCGCTTATCTCAGCGGAGCGTTATAAGGACACGTCATGCGTTTGGATAAAATACAGAAGTAAGTAATACGCTACGAATCATGAAAACATTGAATACTAATGGATTGAGAGCACTCAAGGTAGTGCATCTAATTTGTGCCATCATTTGGATTGGCTCGGCAATAGTAATGAACCTGCTACGGCTGCTTGTAAATGTAGATAATGCTGCCGGGATGTACTACATGGCTGAAATTCTAGAAGCCATCGATATGCAGATACTCGTGCCGGGGGCTGTGGGTTGCCTGCTCACGGGCATTGTGTATGGATTTTTCACAAAATGGGGATTCTTCAAGCATCGTTGGATTACTGTTAAATGGATTCTCACCATCTTTATGATATCGGTGGGTACATTCTGCATGGGACCGCTAATCGAAGAAAATGTCGTCATCGGTAAGGCACTGATGGAAGGTGCCGGCGATGCAGCCCTGTACAATGCTAATGTATCAACAAGCGGCAGTCTTGGACTGATGCAGCTTACTTTGTTGCTTATTGTTCTCATAATCTCTGTTTGGAAACCTTGGAAAAAGAAAATCAGCAAATGAACCGACGAGTATTTTTAACCGGCGGTGCGCATGGCATCGGACGCAGCATTGTGGAAGCATTCCTTGGTGCCAGCAACCAAGTGGCTTATTGTGACTTGAATGACGGCAATATTGCCGGTGCTCGCTACTTCAATGTGGATGTAACAGATAAAGAAGCCCTGCAGCAGTGCCTCGAAACACTTGCTGCGTACTGGGGTGATATAGACGTGATAATCAACAATGTGGGCATCGATGGTTTCAAGTCAATCACCGAGGTGAGCATCGAGGAGTTTGAGCAGGTCATCAACACCAATCTCCGTTCGGCGTTTATCACTTCTCGTTTCATGGCACGCCTTCGGCAGAACAATGGTAACAAGGAGTATGGGCGCATCGTCAACATCTGTTCCTCTCGCTATCTGATGAGCGAAGCCGGCACTGAAGCCTATAGTGCTTCAAAAGGTGGCATCTACTCGCTGACGCACGCTCTCGCCATGTCGCTTGCTCCGATGCACATCACAGTGAATGCCGTTGCACCGGGTTGGATTCATGTAGATGAGAATGAAGAACTTCGTCCAGTAGATCATGAGTTCCACCCCAGTGGACGAGTTGGTAAGCCTGAGGATATTGCCAGAATGGTACTCTTCCTTTGCGAACCACAAAACGACTTTATCAACGGTCAGACGATCACCATTGATGGTGGTGTAACCAAGAAAATGATTTATCCGGAATGAGAATTGAAGAAGCCATAGTATATGTAATAGCATCGAGGAACGGTGGTATGACTACTGACCAAATAGCCGATGCAATCAATCGCCAGAGACTCCATATCCGCTAGGATGGGCAACCGGTTACGAGCAAACAAGTGTATGCCGTCATCTGCCGTTTCCCGGATATGTTTACCAAGGAGGCAGGACGTATAATGTTAATGATATGATTGAAATTGATACAACAAATATGTGCTCGCATCTTCAGAAGAAGTTGTTTGAACCTGATGGCGTTTACTATCCTATCTTTCAGGCAATACAGCAGGATGATACGCTGATGGCAGTAGTACGCAGCCGGCAGTTGCACATCTATCGCAACGGAAAGAAAATTCTGATTTTGGCAGGCAAGGCTCAACCAAAGATTATTAGAGAAGATAAACTCAATGCACTCTTAGGAACGCAAGTGTTATAAATTCAACTATAAACATAAATCTCAACAACAATGGACAACAGAAGTAAAGTATTAGAGACAATGAAGGCAGCCGGCGAACCTTTGAACGCTGGCAAAATCGCAGAGCTCAGCGGACTTGACCGCAAAGAAGTTGACAAGGCAATGAAGGAACTCAAAGCTGAAGGCGCTATCGTTTCTCCGGTGCGTTGCAAGTGGGCACCTGCTGAGTAAAAACAATGCAGGTCTTCTTGTTGAGATTAACACCAACATGGAAACCTGCTATCTAAACACGACTCTGATAACAGGAAAAGAACAGACACTATACGCTCAAATGCAGGATATGGGCTATTCACACGGCTTGTGCGTCACTGCCCTGCAGATACTTTCTCAATCCCAATTGGCAGTCAGCGATATGATAGCCTACATCTATGACGAACAACCATCAGAAGAAGAGTTTATCGCAGAGATGGCAGGGATATGCGACATCAACGGACTCAGTCCACAAATTACAGAATAGTATGGATAATTTTGCCGCAATAGATTTCGAGACAGCCAACCAATGCCGTTCGTCGGTTTGTTCGGTTGGCATAGTAATAGTCAGGGATGGTGAGATTGTAGATTCTTTCTACTCGCTCATCAACCCTGAACCCAATTATTACAGTTATTGGAACACGAAAGTTCATGGACTTACCCAAGCTGATACTGACGATGCTCCCATTTTCCCGGATGTATGGCAACAGATTGAGCCGTTGATTGAGGGCTTGCCATTGGTAGCCCACAACAAGCCATTTGACGAAAGTTGCCTGAAAGCGGTGTTCCGGGTATATCAGATGGATTACCCCGACTATGAATTTTACGACACACTCTGCGTAGCCCGCCGAATGTTCCGTGAGCTGCCCAACCACCAACTACACACTGTTGCTGCTACTTGCGGTTTTGATATGACGAACCATCACAATGCCTTGGCTGATGCCGAAGCATGTGCCTGGATAGCAAAAGAGATATTATAGTCTTGGGCTATCTGTCTCTGTGCCAATCATTGTTATCCTCTGCTCCGAAGATAGCCTTGAGTATTGCGACAATAAATCGGAATACTATGATGAATATGATGATAGATATGATGTCTGCCATAGGCTGTCATTTATTTTCCATTCGTTTTAGATACTCACTCATTGCCTCGTTGACAATCTCACGCAACGACATATTCTTCTCGATGGCAAGATACTTCATCCGTAGGTGAATATCACGATTGATGAGAAAGTTGCAATGCACCGGTGCTTCTGTTGCAGCAGGCATTCTCGGCTTTGATGCTTTCGGCGGCTTCTCCGTCGATGCAAGAAGTCCGCTAAGACCTTCTGCCATGCCGGTTTTCAGTAAATCTCGTTTTGCCATTTCATTATCATTTTAGTTTCAGCACTTCTTCAGCCAACGACATGTAATCATTGGCACCATTGGACTTCGGACTGTACTCAAAGATGGTCTGACCATGAATGGGACATTCCGCCAATGCCACATTGTCCCGGATAATAGTCTTGAACACCTTGTCACAGAAACTGTCACGGATGAGTTCCGCTACACTTTTGTTGAGCGTCTTACGGCTATTGTACTGCGTGATGACGATGCCGCCAATCTGTAATGTTGGATTGAGACGCTCTTTGACTATGCTGATGATGTTCATAATTTTTGCCATGCCTCGCATCGCCAGGAACTGCGCCTGTACGGGAATGATGACATAGTCGGCAGCAGTGAGCGCATTGAGGGTGAGCAATCCAAGCGACGGCGGACAATCAATCAGCACATAATCAAACGGCTTTATCGCGAGTGCTTTTGTTATCAACCCCTTCAAGATGAGTTCACGTCCGGGTTCGCTGATAAGTTCCGACTCTGCGGCAGAGAGGTCAAGGCACGACGGCACTATTGTGATGCCGTTACTCAGTTCTATCAATGGTAACGGATGCTTACCGCACATGGCTCCATAGATAGTTTCTTCCTCCTCGATGGATAAACCCAAAGACTCTGTCAGATTGGCTTGTCCGTCAAGGTCAATGACCAGCACCTGTTTGCCTTTCTGTTGCAAAGCGGCAGCCAGACTACAAGAGGTAGCCGTTTTACCAATGCCTCCTTTATGGTTGCATATTGCTATAATCTGTGTCATGGTGATGCTATTGTTAGTGTTTACTTTTCTACTACCTTACTACCGGTAGTGGTTACTACTTGTAGCATCATAGGATTTACTACTCCGCTACAAATAGTAACTGCTACTCAGAGTATCTACTACTTTCCTACGCTGATTTCGCTAGTAACGTAATCAAGTTGCCCGGCGAAGATGTCATCGGGGAGGATGCTCAGTTGGTCGCCTCGGCACTCCTTGTCTTCTCCTATCATGGAAAGGTGTCCTTCACCGTCCACTCTCACCGCCATGATAACGATGTCACCAGGAGTTTCATAGATATACCCGGCAATGATGGGGCAATCACCCTCGAAATGGATTTCATAACCGCCATCCACCTGTTCGCCATACTGACGAATGGCTGCGATAAGTTCCGCCTGTTCCTGTTGCTTGAGAGCCTTGAGCTGCTCATAGATTGAAGATGCTTTCATACCTGTGATGTTTTGATGTTGCACGTTGTGATTGAAATTTATTTTCTTCCCTCCTTTTGTTGGCTTTTCAGCCTCATGAGTGATATTTGCTGCTATACAATGCCGACCAAGAGGAGCCAATTAGACAAATTATGTGGGAAGAATACTCTTTCAGCATGAAAGGAAGATTCTTCACAGCCGTAGGCCGCAGCATAATTTGGCAGTTTGGCTAAAGGACGGCTACCTTCGCAGTAAATATCCTCTTGAGAGCTGATTACAGACAAAGAGAATTGTTACAATAGTAGATAGATAAGTACAAAAGGTATGGGTGGGTTGTGAAGCGTCTGTGGCTTGCCGGTTCAAACAATCAGGCGAAGTGACCATGCGCAGCGTGGTGTATTCGCGTTTGAACCTCCGCAGAAAGAGTCTTCCGCTCGATTCATAGCTGCTTTGCAGCCATAGGGAGAGCGGATGTCTCTTGCGGACAAGCCAGTGATGCTTCGCCGAAGGCGTGGGGCGTAGCTGTACAAATGTCAAGACGATAGGATAAAACAGTGCAAGAAGACGGAGGTTGCGACAAGTACATCAGAAGGCTCACTTGACACCTGTGGCAACTATGCCTTCGTGCTTGTCTTCGCCAAAGAGACGGGCGCACAGCATATAGCAGACTTGTATGCCATTTGCCGTGTGCATGTCTAAGGGCGAAAACCTCCGTGCTAAATATAAAAGGAAGAAGCCATGCAGCAAAAAGAGAAAGATTATAAGCCTACAACAGGATGATTCGGATGTCATGAGCAAAACAAAAGCGACCCGAAGGCCGCTCTGTTATGATTGGTGGAAGGCTTACTTCTTGGCTGCCTTTTCCTTGGCAGGAGGTTCTTCCAGGTCGGCAGCGGGATAGAACTTCGTTGCCACCATGATGATGCGGTTGTGCTTCACGCCATCCTTGTCTTCCCAAACATCAGGACGGAAGAAGCCTTCAACGGTGAGGAGTGTGCCCTTGGTGAGCTTGTCGAATGACTCGGTGTGGTCGTTCTTGCGCCATGCTTCCACATTCATAAATGCGGACACTCGGGTGAGTTCTTCGCCGTTCTTCTCCTGACGGCTGAGTGCCAGTGAGAAGCGTGCTACGCTGGCATTGGTGAACTGACGGATTTCTGCATCTCTACCTACGAAACCTGTTACCATGAAGTTGTTTTCGATCTTTTTCATGACTGAATTGATTTTAGAAGTGAAACTTAATTTTTACATGCAATACAATGCAGGGATGTGACAATGTGGGCTGACCATTCAAATCGGGTGCAATACTCTTTTTATTTGTCGGCTTGTCCCAAACAAAAAGGAAGATTGTGCACTATTTTATTGGACACAGCGTAAGCGGCCACACAAGAAGCGTTTCACTCTTCGCAGCATCACGCTAAATTCGCATGGTAAAAACAAGTGGCTTCGCAAAAGTCTCAATTCAGAAAAAGGCGAATGAGAACAACGAACAAGGTTCTGTTGGGAGATGTAATCCGGCATACCTTGGCTAAGCATAGCCTTCCTCAGCTTGCTCGTCAGAAGAGCAAGGCTCACAGAAAATGTCCGCATAAAGGTGGGAGCTGCAAGAATATCCACTCCTAACAAAGACTCACTAAAGGTACACACCTGCGGAAGGTTCATCTGATGTAGGAACACAGGAAATGATGGTGCAACCAACCGCTAATGGTGACAACCATGTTCCGATGCTGAACTGAAAGTCTAACTCCTAAAAGGTTGTCAAAAAGGCTTTGATCATACAAAGCGGCAGGATCGCTTATAGCGAATGGAATCAAGGTTATAGCGTAAGCTGTACAACAGGAATGAGCGTAGCTTTTATAACAGGGAAACGGCAAGCGAGCCACATGCAATATGGTGAGCTTGCCGCAGTGCTGCATCTGAGCAGTATCTCTACAAAAGGTCTGTCGCAGCAAAAAAGAAGAAAGCCTGTCGCTGGTGTTAGCCAACGGCAGACTCTCTGATATTGTTAGTCGTAGATGAGTACCTCATCACGATATTCGATAACTTCCTTGCCATTTGTGAGTAGCACCACAATCTCGATGCCACAATCTTCAATGACTCTTCCTTCCGTATATCCGTTGTACGGATTGAGTAGCGTGCAACAGTTGCCGACGATGCTATCTTCGTAAATCTCGTTCATAGTGCATCACATTTTAGCAGAACTCAAACTTGCGAATGTAGAAGTAGGTGTCGGCTGCAAGGTATTCATAGTCATTGATGAAGTCAACCATTTCTTCATCGGTTCTATTGCCTTGCTCGATGCCGGTTTTGCTACACCATTCCTTGATGGCATCGGCAAGCGTTTCGTAAACATCCTCACATACATCCTTGAAGGGTTCACCGCTTGAACTCACACAACATTCTTCAGGGAAGAAGTCGCCTTCATCGTGAACATAGAAGATGTCACAGCCCGGTTCGATTTCTCGGTAGCTGATTGACAAGTCACCGCCAAGTGCATTGTTGATTTCATCAAACAACATATCGCAGCTACTCCAAGCACTCTCCGTGTCGAACGATAGCAGGCAGTAGTCAGTGTCCTTGTCTTCCTCGAAGTCTGCCCAATAGATGTAACCTCTCACCGAGATGCCTTTTTTCTCGTAGTCTATGCCATAGTGTTCAGCCAAGAGATACAGACTAATGTCATTACCATTCACTCCCAACTTCTGGAGTGTGTTCCAAAGGTCTTTCACCGCTTTCGGTTCTCCAGTGACCTTATACTGGGTGTCGCAGATATTTGCCATAACATTCTGATTTTAAATTGATAATAAACTTTACTTAGACTAGATATTGATTATTTTATCATAGTCTGTACGGGGTAAAAATTGGATTTATCTTGTTATTGTTTACGTAGCGGTTCGCAGCTGCCTCGATTTCTTCATTGGTCATAATTCGACCGCTGCGCATCCATTCAAGGAGGTCATCCTTGCTGATGTAGATAGTCTTGCCTTCCGGCTTGGAATACGCAATTCGATGGCTTGATGTCAATCGGTAGATTGTTGCCTTTGACAATCCGAGATATTCGCTGACTTCATTCACGGTCAACATCTCTTTGCCGCCAAACTGCTTCATCTCATTCACTGCTTGCATGAGTTTTTCAACATCCGCCTGTAAAGCCAATTTCTTGACTAGGTTCTCAAGTCGTGCCAATCGCTGAGAAAGAAGCATGATAGATACGTCCATAGTGTCAAGGTCTTGCATGGTGAGTGTACCTTGTTCCGTTTGCATTGCTTTGATATTTTCCATACGCTATTTATTTTTAGTTAGTATCGATGTTTTTTTATTTCCCTCATGTAGAACCAACTACTTTGGGATTGATTAAAGAATTATGTTGCCACAAAAGGTGTTTGAGGCTCATCGTACAAGGTTTTGTTGCTAAATACTACCTCAGCGTATGCCGAGTGTGGAGATTTTGCGATCAAACCGCCAGGCATTGACCTTGTAACGATGCAGACCAAACGGGTACCTTTGCGACACAATTCCTATATCAAGCCCAATGTGCGGTTGGCTGAAATGTAATCTTTAGCAGATGGATGGTTGAAATAATGCGCAGTTTCTATACATATTGTATAGTTTCTCATCTATTTATCAACCACCTATAACAGTAGGAACTTACCGGAGGTTCATCGAACACGGCCTAGATATTTAGTCTCAATGTTCTCAATACGTAAAGTACTGTAGATGTGGTCATGGCATATCACGACATCTATTGTGCATGGTTAATATTTAGTTCGGTAAATCAATATTTTATTTATTATTTAAGAATTATTTCAACTATTATTTGGCTATTCAAAATTACTGATGTATCTTTGCGGTTGAAATAAATATCATTTTCTATACAATGGCTTTAGTTTACGGAACAAAAATAAACCATCTACTTGCAACAACAGATCTAACAGGATTGCTGTTTACGCGATGGATGAAAGAGAATGGTTATTCGGAGCAGTTACAAAAAACGTATCGAGATTCCGGATGGCTCACATCTCTTTCACAGGGAGTAATGTATAGAACGGGCAGCAAGCTATCAGCTTTCTCCGCTTTGGCTTCAAGTAACAAACAGATGGGAACACAATTGCGCATAGCAGCTCATTCTGCCTTGGAATATAACGGATTCAATCATTATGTTCCGATGGGGAAGCCTGTTTTAGCTGTTTCCACATATCCACTGAAAAAACGTCCGCTATGGATGAAAGACGATATGTTCGATGTTGTATTCCGACCATTCTATACAGAGGTATTTTCAGCACCTGAGGTCATAAATGTTACAACAGAAACAGGAACTTTACTTGTATCTTCTCCAGAGCAAGCATTCCTAGAATGCTTACTTTTGGCTCCAAAATACTATAATTATATGGATTTGTACTATATAATGGAGCAATTGACTACTCTAAGATCAGAAGTTGTGCAACGACTACTAGAAAGCACGTCTAATGTCAGTATAAAGCGGATGTTCTTATATATGGCAGAAAAGGCAAACCATTACTGGTTTGAAGAACTTAACCTAGAAAAGATAAAATTAGGTACTTCAAAGATACAATTAGTTTCCAAAGGTACATATATACCTAAATATAAAATAACCGTTCCAAATGCATTGAACAGCTATGAAGGATAAATACAAGAAGCAAGTGGCATTACTTATACGTATTATGCCGTCAGTATACAGGATAAAAGAATTTGCTGTCCATGGTGGCACCGCAATCAACTTGTTCCATAAGAATATGCCACGCTACAGCGTTGACATAGACCTTACATATATACCTATAGAGAATCGTGAAACGAGCTTGAAAACTATCAACCAAAAACTTCTTGAAATCAAAAAAGCTATTGAGAAAAGCATTCCTGGAATAATTGTAAGGCATAAGCCTGATGTATGGAAGTTGCTTTGTACACTTGGAGAAGCCACCGTGAAGATAGAGGTTAATGGTACAAAGAGAGGACTAATCGGCTCAACTGTTGATAAACTACTTTGCGATAAAGCGCAAAAAGAGTTTAATATGGGATGTAAGGCTCGTACAGTATCATTCAGCCAGCTATATGGTGGTAAGATAACGGCAGCGCTCAGTCGCCAGCATCCACGTGATCTGTTTGACTGTAAATACATGGATATAGATTCTTTTGATGATGTGAAAGACGGTTTTATGCTTTGTCTGCTTGGCAGTGACAAGCCCATCATTGAGTCTTTACAACCAAATTCTGTAGACCAAACAGAGGCATTGGAGAATCAGTTTGAAGGAATGACGGATATACCCTTCAGCTATGACGATTATACTTCTGCAAGAAATGAATTATGGAAATTGGTCAACGAGAATCTTAGCACTACAGACAAAGAATTTCTATTGTCTTTTGAGAAAGGAGAACCGGATTGGAATAAGTGCTCTGCCGGTAACTTGTCTGCATACCCGTCTGTTCAATGGAAACAACTCAACATAGCAAAACTAAAGAAGGGCAATCCTCAAAAATTTGAAGAAGGGATCTCCAAACTTAAGGTTTTTCTAAATATCTAAGTCATTAACCCACCAAAAGAGAAATACCATGGAGCAACACCTCCTGCTGGCTTTTTCTTTTGGTCGGTAAGGCGGTTTAGTTTGGAACTTGGATGATATATACAATGACTAAACTAAACTTGCAGATGTATATAGAATTTGGGGCAGAATGTAAGACAAGGAACATAAAACGGCTTCAATGGCGAAAAATTTTCAATTTGAGCAAATCATGACACAAGTTAGTCACGCACAACACAGGGTAATGGGTAAATCTATCGAAAATTTTTGTCCCCCGTTTGTCCCCCGAGGCATTTTCAAAAATCAACAATAACTGATAATCAAATATTTAGATAGACGAAAGTCGTGTTGCGTGGGAAAATGATCGTTCTGCATCGGGAAATAACAATCCCCAATATATTTATTAACACCCTAAATATCCCAATATATGTTTTCCCCCACAATTGACAACCTTCTTCGAACAATCGATTATAGTAGCAATTGCCATGAGAAAATAATTAATGATATTTCTTCTGGCTATTACTCCTCATACCTATTTTTTAATAAATATTCAACAATTTCTTTATCTGCCGGTAGCCACATAACTTCATTAAGGGAGCTTAATACTAGCCACCGTGCAGATTTATGTTCACGAAGCTCTAATTCACCAGCTAAAATTGTACACAGATAACAGTGCATAGTAAGGTGAAAAGATGGATAGTCAAAATCAGTAGTACATACAAATCCATCAATACTAATGTCAATACCTAACTCTTCTTGAATTTCCCGTCTGAGTGCATTTTCATGGCTTTCGCCTTTCTCTATTTTACCACCAGGAAATTCCCACAAACCTTCAAACTCGCCATAACCACGTTGGGTTGCAAAGTATTTTTCATTATCATAGATTATAGCTGCTACAACTTCTATCTGTTTCATAGCTTATATTGCTTTAACATATTGTGCCATTGCTGGTTGTTGAAGTTTCCATGTGATATTCATAGGGAAATCATCATGAGAAGACATATACTCTACTAGACCAAAACAATGGAAAGGACAAGTATTACCATAACCATCCTTTTTCTCTTCACGAACAAAGAGGATTATTTTGTTTTGTGTATCAGCTTGCTTAGTATATCGCTGTCCTCCATTATTTTGATGAGAGTCTGTGTTTTGTGACTGCCAATGGAAATAGTGTTCATTAATGAGATAATCATTATACTGTGTTGAAGGAGAAAAATCCTTATCTGATTTGTTTAGCGTCACAAAAAGTAATGTAGCATTATGTTCGGACAAATTAAATACTCCCGTTACAGAACCTTGCATCTTGCGCGCTTCCGTTTGCCTACCGGCAAGCGTAAAAATTTCCTCACGGGTATAGCAACCGTATAATTCAAGTCCAGGCAAAACATCCTCTCCTAAAGGCATCGTTTTTAGTTGAAGATGCGCAAGCAAATAAGAAATAATTTCCGAAATCTCTTGCCTAAAATAGCTGTACATTTCCTTATGGATCAATTCAAGCGCTTCATAAATACTGGCAAAACCTGTTTTATCCAAACGATCCTGAAAAAGAGCGTAATATAGCATCAAAGCATACTTATAATTTTTAGTATCAAGATATTGCTTACTTCCATCGATAAAGAGTTCTATAAAATGAAGGAATGATGCAGTATTGTGGTGCAATAAGTTAGCCATCCCTTTCTCCAACCGTTTGGTTATAACATCGTCTTTGTACGCGATACGACCTGCAGCGCGCTTAAGCGATGTCCAGCAATTGTTACTTTGATAAAGAGTACGAATATCTTGTCCATTATTCTCTAAAAACTGAGAAATGGTAGGTATATTAGGGTAACTATTGATTTCTCTGATAATGCGATTCTTGTTATAAATAGCACTTTGGATATTATCAAGAATATATTGTCTTGCTTTCTTCTCCATCACGATACTGCAGCCTGATGGCAACAAAGTGAATCCATCTTTGATTTGCTTAACAATATTCTTTTCAGGATTGAGCATCAAAGCCCGGAAACGACTAGCAAAGTCATGCTTACGATTAGATTGTGCTACGAAGTCAAGTACAGTGAGTTCCGTCTTACCTACAGAAAGGCGCAAACCACGTCCTAACTGTTGAAGAAAGATCGTTAAACTCTCTGTAGGACGTAGAAAAAGTACAGTATCCACTTCAGGAATATCTACACCTTCGTTGAAAATATCTACTACGCAGAGATAATGAATAGCTCCTTCACGCAGTTCTTTAGCAAGTTGCTTGCGTTTATCAGATGGTGTATCCGATGTTAAACTCTGAGCATTAAATCCATACAGACTCAACTGTTCTGCCATAAAATCGGCATGACGTTTATTCACACAGAAACAGAGTGCACGGCACATATATTCATTAGCGAGGTATTTATGCAACGCTTCAACAATATACCCAGCTCGTTCTTTGCTGCAAAGTTTATCCGCAAGACGCTCGATATTGTATTTTTGCCCATTCCAAAGAGCATCATCACTAAGATCAGTAGAATCTGTTACGCAAAGATATTGAAATGGTGTGAGCAATCCTGCTTGTAAAGCTTGTGGCAAGCGAATTTCTGCACTAATTCGTCCACCAAAATCTGGTCGAAGATCACGTCCATCCATACGCTCAGGTGTAGCAGTAAGTCCAATAAGGAGTTGCGGTACGAAGTGAGCAAACAATTTTCGGTAGCTTTCTGCCTGACTGTGGTGAGCTTCGTCAATCACGATATAATCATAAAAATCAGCACCTAGTTTCTCAAAAAAATCTTCAAAACGGGAGTTTAACATAGAGATGGAAACAAACAAATTTTCGTATTCGCTTTCATCTTGTGGACGGCAATTGCCTACCCACAAAGTACCGAAATTTGCATCACCAAGTACACTACGATAAGTATTCAACGATTGGCGAAGAATTTCCTCCCGATGAGCTGTAAATAAAATACGGCTTCTGGAGTGTATACGACGAAATTCCTTATAGTCAAAAGCTGAAATCACTGTCTTTCCTGTACCAGTAGCCGCAACAACTAAATTTTTGAAATTCTTAAGCTCTTCACGTTCTACACGTAACTTGTCAAGAATTTGTTTTTGATGAGGAAGAAGAGTAAAATGTCGATATATCACTTCATTCGAAGTATCCCTAAAGATATTACGATGTATTTCTTTATTAAACTTTTCTATACCTCCAAGTCGGAAATCCTCAAAATTAGAACTATTCCAGTACATCTCAAATGTAGCAAGAGCAGTTTTTATTATATGTGGATTTTCAACACTTGTAACGCGTATATTCCATTCAAGACCTTCAGTTTGAGCAGATTTTGAAAGATTTGACGAACCGATATAAGCAGTATTCATACCGGAGTTACGCACAAAAATATATGATTTGGCATGTAGACGTTCAATATCTGTATTATAAGAAATACGTATTTCAGTATTAGGCAACGCAGCAAGCTGCTCTATTGCTTTAGCTTGTGTAGCTCCGCAATAAGTAGTTGTTATGATACGCAAACGATTTCCCTCTTTTTGGCAGAATTTAAGCAGATCATCGAGCAATATACGGACCCCTGATACTTTCAAGAAAGATACAATGAAATTTATCTCATTAGCACTTGCTATTTCACGACGTATTTCTTCTCCTAGAGGAAGCAAGCTACTACCGCCCGTAAACAGATTACTTACGCGAAAGCCAGAGATGGGACGAATAGTTTGTATGCGACTTTCTGCTTGTAATAGTGCTTGTTGTCTGCTCATTACCTCCGTTAACAATTTTGAAGGTTCAGCTATCTGAATTTCATCAATAATCCCAGCTTCTTTCAAGATATTATTTATAAGATTTACGCGATCTTCCTGATTTTCGATCTCCTCAAGTTTCTGGCGAATCACCTTCCCCAAATAATTGGCTAGTATTTGTGGAGACTCCGCCTCATCTATATTTTGTCGCATACAAACCATACCTTGCTGCTCAATTTCATGAATATGCTGCTTTGTTATCTGGTTGATAACATGTTCGTATATACCTTTCTTTAGCATATAAAAGATTTATTTAAGTTGTTTTTCCTGCACTACCGAGACTTCCATAAAGCTCATCTCACCTTCAAAGACAAAAGTAAATATAAAAAGACAGAAAAGCTAATACAATTACTTTTTTCTGAATGCCAATAATACCCTGTTTTAAATAGATGAGTACATCCTTAAACAATAAGCCTATAAAATATTCAGCTAAAATAGCTGGAAGAAGATTAGGTCTATTTTAAATAGAACAGTATCTTTGTGCATCAATAAGTTTTTATGCTTTATACTCTAAAGCAAATCTTTTGACTTTACAGAATAAACAACATAATATGGCAACAATAGAAGAACTTACAGAAACCATTGTGAAATTCAGAGACGAACGGGACTGGGCCCAATTTCACAATGCTAAAGATTTATCATTGGCATTATCCATTGAAGCAGCAGAACTGAACCAACTCTTTCTCTGGAAATCACCGGAAGAGGCAAATGTTGAAAAAATAAAAGAAGAATTGGCAGATGTCCTCAATTACGCATTACTCATTGCTAATAAATATAATTTTGATGTCGCCCAAATCATACTGGATAAAATAGAGAAGAATGCGCAAAAGTATCCGGTTGAGAAAGCCAAAGGAACTGCTAAGAAATATAACGAATTATAACCAAACACGATGACCGGAAAAAGAGTATTATACCAAGAACCGCAGGCTACGTTTTTTCATGATGTAATGACCAATCTGTTTACAGACAAAATGACAAAGGCCGCCACCTATTATAACTTACACCCAAGCAATTCAGAACTAATGTCATGGGGAAATAATGCCCCTAAAATAAAAGACTTGCTTCAGTTGAGCGGAGTTACTGATACATATGTGACATTCGAGTACCTCGTTCCATACAACATGAAACGCATTGACTGCATCTTATATGGTAGGAACTCACAAAATCAGGGAAATGTAGTCCATATCGAATTAAAACAATGGGACAACAAGGGGGTTCGGGATACTGACTGCGAAGGAAACTTCAACGTCGACGACGAAGATTCAGACACCACATTCCAGGTACAGGCATACACAGGCGGAGGACACCGGCTGGTATCCCACCCTTCCCAACAAGTAAGAGGATACAATGATTATCTGACCGGATTCATCGAAGTATTGAGCAGCAAAGAACTTCATATCGAAGGACTCGCATACTGCTACAATTACCGCAAAAACAAAACACCCAATACCTTATTTGATGAGAAATACAGCGAACTCCTGCAAGCATACAAAACGTACGCCGGCGACGAAGTGCAGGAACTCGCCCAACACCTGCAGCAAGCATTAGGCAACGGCGATGGCGAAACGATCTTCCACAAAATGATCAGCAGCCCCATACGCCCTTCTAAAAAACTGCTGGAATCGGCAGCCAACCTGATTCATGAAGGTAATGTATCCGCATTCGCCCTAATCGAAGAGCAGATTATAGCGCGCAATGTCATTCTTGATAAAATCCGCAAAATCGGTAACAAGAAAAGTATCATTATCGTAAAAGGAGGACCGGGAACCGGAAAAACAGTGATTGCCTTACATATCCTGGCTCTATTGGCGGGAAACAAGAAAAGTTATAATATCCGTTATGCCACAAAATCAAAACCTTTACTGGAAGGGGTAAAAGACCGATTGCCGCGTGGCAGTAAGGCTAAACTGCTATTTTCAAATGTAACTCAGTTTATTCCGGCCAACTGCGAACCTAATAATATAGACGTATTGCTGGTCGACGAAGCCCATCGCATCTCTAATAGTGCAAACAACCAATACACGCCGACTGATAAACGAACCAATCTTACACAGATTCAAACAATCGTCCAAGCAGCCAAGATATCCGTATTCTTTATCGACGACAAACAAGCCATCCGAAGCGTCGAGATCGGATCTTCCCAACTCATTCGGGAATGTGCCAAAGAATACAATGCCGATATTGTAGAAGTCGAATTAAAATCCCAGTTCCGTTGCAATGGTTCGGACAACTATCTAGACTGGCTTGAACAAGTTATCTATAATGAACCTGTAAAATCATCCTTCAAAGAAGATGAATTTGACTTTAAAATATTCGACGATCCTCAAACACTGTATGATGAGATAAAGAGAAAAGACAGTATAGACGGACAAAGCGCACGCCTGACTGCAGGATTTTGCTGGCCATGGTCAAGTTCTCTGGATGAGAACGGAGATTTTGTAAAAGATGTTGCCATCGGGAACTTCGCAATGCCGTGGGAAACCAAAGATACTATTGCCAATATTCCCAAGGGATATGTCAAGTGGTATGAATGGGCATATAAACCCGAAGGCATCAAACAAGTCGGATGTATATATACGGTGCAAGGTTTTGAATTTGATTACATAGGTGTCATCATCGGTCCCGATTTACGGTATGACACAGAGCAACAATGTCTGATTACAGACATTAAAGAAATCAAAGATCCTATGTTAAAACGAAATGCGGCATATTTTGATAACTACGCCCGCAACATCTACCGTGTTTTAATGTCCAGAGGAATGAAAGGTTGCTATGTATATTGCTGTGATGAAAATTTAAAAGAATATTTGAGAGCTAAAATTAGAGATAGAAAATAAGAAAGTATGGCAGGCTGGCTGGAACTTGTTTCAAACAGGTTCCAAACAAAATAAAGCGTTTGTTTTCGGTATCATTTACAAAAAGCTGTCCTACAGACGACATCAGATACGAAGATAACCATTACCGTTATACACAATCAAAAAAACAAAGTATGTATCTTACAAGTATGACTCACGAGGAACTGTATGCCGAAGTGCATAAGGACCTCATCGAAATATCGACCCAAGCAAATATGTTCATGGATAAGGTTCGTAAGAAAACAAAGAACATGCTGCCATATCCTTTGGCGACCCAGCGTATAACCCTCACCACCACCCGAAGAAATGTGTGGACAGTGGTGGGAAAACACAATTCATATATGCAAGGCGTAGGATTTCAGGCTTACGCCCCCGTTATCGGCGCTTCAAGCAATGGCTATATCCAAATGTCGGGCTTCAAGCCCCGTGATATGGTGATGCATTACACAGCGCATTTCATGCAACGATATAAAGAACGTTACATCGACCATTATCAAATAGACCGCAAGGGAGAAAACTTATTCGAGTACTTTGTGTATAACAATCCGCAAGTCTTGTATACCCGCAAGAATAATGGCGGCTATTTCATCGTTTCCGACCATGGTATCGCTGTAGCCGATTTCAGCGACGGACTAAAACTCATGACCCATGTCACTTTTCTGGGAGATGATGAACTGACGCTAAAGAAACAGCTCATCTATGATGAGGAAATCAAAATCTACAAAGGGGCACTTGAGCTGAAACGGTTAAAATCAAGAAAACAAAAGGATGATCTCGTCACGATTTGGAATGTTGCCAAGAAGCATAATGCAGGTATTGAGATGGTAAAACGATGGTACCAATGGAATGGAGTAAAAGTGGATGAAGATTATCTTCAACAATGCATTGATCTCATTGAGAAATATAATGTCCAGTCACTCGATCAATTTGCGGAACTCATGTCCCGACAATAAAAAGGACCTTCATAAAATCTTTTTTATTAAAGATTATTACACCAACATATGCTAAAACCTCAGAACTATCGAGCACGAAGTTGCCAGAAAGCTACGGCAGGCGCAACGGCTACATTGAGCGAATCGACGCCGTGCGACATAGGAATACGGACTACGTAGTCAGCTTCGGCAATCGTTTCCGGCGAAAGTCCGTCCCCTTCGGTACCCATCACGATAGCCAATCTGGGTTCGGTTGCCAAGACAGGATCATCAATGGAAACAGAGTTATCCGTGAGTGCCATGGCAGCTGTACGGAAGCCCAACTTGCCCAAGTCGCTGAGAGAACCGTCCATCCAAGTCCATGGTACAAGGAAGACCGTTCCCATCGATACTCTGACTGCACGACGGTTCAACGGGTCACAAGAGTTACGCGTCAGTAGTACGGCATCAATTCCCAGGGCGGCTGCCGAACGGAAAATAGCACCGATGTTGGTTGTATCAACAACACCATCGATCACGACGATGCGCCGGGCTTCCCGACAGACTTCTGCCATACTGCGCACCGCAGGACGACGCATGGCACAAAGAACACCACGTGTCAGGACATAACCGGTCAATGTAGCAAGCAGTTCCCTGCTACCCGTATAGATAGGCACATTGCCACAACGTTCAATGATGTTGGAGGCATCGCCAGTGATATGTTTATGCTCACACAAAATGGCTAAAAGTTCATAACCGGCGTCCAGAGCTCTCTCTATGACCTTTGGACTTTCTACGATAAAAATACCCTTGTCAGGCTCGATACGATTGCGTAACTGAGCCTCGGTAAGAGTACAGAATATCTCAACTCCGGGATGAGACAAAGAGGATATTTCGACAACAGGCATATTCTTATTTATTACTTTCAGTTTGACATACAATCGCTACCTTGATGACGCCGTCCAGCTTGTTTTCAAAGATACGATATGCCTCCTCAATCTCGTTCAGCGAACAGCGATGGGTAATAAGAGGAGTGGTATCAATCTTTCCCTCTTCAATCAGACTGAGGATCTCAGCACAGTCACAGCCGTCTACACCTCCTGTTTTGAAAGTCAAATTCTTGCCATACATCTCAGGCAAAGGAAAAAGCAGAGGTTTGTCATAAAGAGCCACAATCGTGACTATCGCATTGGGACGGGCACAGTCCCACGCCATCCGGAAACTATCTTCGGTCCCCGCCACTTCCAGAACAACATCAGCTCCACCGTGATCACTGTTTTGGAGTACAAACTCCTTGCAGTTCTCAGGTGTCGTTATCAGTACATCGGGATAATGTTCACGGACAAACCGAATCCTTTCAGGGGACTTTTCACAGACAATGATACGCTTCGGATTCTTCAGCATCGAGCAGAGCAAAGTACAAATTCCGGTAGGTCCGGCACCAATGAGGAGGACAGTATCTTTCTCCGTAATCTCCGAGATACGAGTTGCCCAGAAGCCTGTGGCAAGGACATCACCGACAAAAAGAGCCTGTTCATCACTGACTGTATCGGGAATACGGTTCAGTCCCTGATCGGCATAAGGTACTCTGACATATTCCGCCTGTCCGCCGTCGATACGACAGCCTAAAGCCCAGCCACCGTTGGGGTCGGTACAGTTGTTGACATATCCGTGACGACAAAAGAAACACTCTCCACAAAAGGTCTCGACATTCACGGTTACTCTGTCGCCGGGTCTGACTGATGTAACTTCAGCTCCCACCTCTTCCACGACACCTACCATCTCGTGTCCAACCGTTATTCCGGGTACTGCACGCGGCACACTACCGTGTTTGATATGCAGGTCACTGGTACAGATACTGCCAAGAGTCACACGCACGATTGCATCCCGTGCATCCGTAATTTTCGGTTCCGGTTTTTCTCGCAATTCAAATTTTCCGTGTTCAATATATGTGTATGCAAGCATAATATCCTCCTTGTTCATTAATG
>OGRY01000296.1_pt1 | contig 43210 bp, 63 predicted proteins | sample 1553551 | NCBI WGS metagenome assembly OGRY01 (sample SAMEA2580101, study PRJEB22360) | human gut metagenome | biome: human gut; feature: human-associated habitat; material: faeces | place: Denmark | collected 2008/2010
GATTAGAGAATATGATGTGGATGACCTTATTGGTCTATGACTACATCATACCAGGAGAAAAAAGAATTTTGATGACAATTATTCTATTGAATCGGTATCCGCAACATGCAGGCAATATGGAATTAAAAGAGCTGATATTTACAATTATGTAAAAGACAATCAATGTTCCAAGGAAGAAGCAATCAAGTATTATATTGCTATTAAGAACAAAATTGGAACTGGGCCTATTACATTTGAAGGCGTTAAATATGTAGATGTCCGAGAATGTTGCAGGAAACTTGGAATTTCTTACAGATGGGTGTGTGACAGGATTATATATAAAAATGCTGGAGTGGATGAAACTTTGTTTTATTACAAGACAGAGAAAGAAAAATGGCAGAAGATGTCAGAAGAGCCGATTTATCTGGAAGATGGAACAAAATATGATAATCTTCACGATTTTTGCCGGGTTCTTAAGATACGCCAAACAGATATTTATGGGTATATATACCGTCATGATTGTTCCGTGCAGGAGGCAGCAGATTTTTATGCAAGCAGACAAGCAGCTGTGGATAAAGAAATGATACAAATTGGGGAAATGGTGTATACAGATCTTCAGAAATGTTGTAAGGAACAGGGAATTCTTTATCGCTGGGTGTGTAATAAGATGCTGAGTGAAAATATTACAGCTTCTGAAGCAGTCAAGTATTACATTCGCAAAAATGAAAAGAAACAGTTAAAAGCCCAGAGAAAAGCAGCACTTAAAGTGAAAGGGAAAATGCCGGAACCACAGAGAGTTGTTGTTATGGGACAGGAATATGAGTCAAAAGAAAAATGTTACAAAGCCCTTGGGATCACTAAAAAACTGGTTCTTAGACACATGCGGGAAACAAATTGTCTGTTTGAAGAGGCGGCTGCTTATTGTTACGAAAAGAAACGGAAAAAACAATTTGAATTTCGTGGGAAAACATATAAAAGCTATAACGCCTGTTGTAAAGCATATGGAGTGGCACAGGAATATGTTGCATTAAAAGCCAACAGGGAACGAATAACAAGACAGGAGGCAATAGAAAAACTACTGGAGCAAAGAGAAAATAAAAGTACGTTGTTGGTTGATAACTTAATTACGAAAGATGAGGGATAATATGACAAGAAAAGGAAATAAACAGGAAGAACCAGAGAAACTTCTTCTTTCAGTAAAGGAAACATGCGAATTAACTGGTTTATCAGAAAGAACTGTGCGAACTATAATGGCGGAAAATGAGTTTACGGTCCGGATCGGGAGAAGAACGCTTGTTCATAAGAAAAAATTTGAAAAATGGCTGGACAAACAGTACTCTTGAATATTTTGTGAGAACGTGATAATATTCTGATGTACTTGAGATCTGGTCTGGAAAGGATGAATGCCATATGGGTAAATCTTTAAAGGGTAAAGAACTTGGACGTGGGCTTTACCAAAGATCAGATGGGCTATATGTGGCCAGAATATATACGAAAGGTTCCCCGAAACCAATCTACTTATATGACAGCAATTTAGCCAAACTCAAAAAGAAACGTGATCATGAAAAAGCAAGATATATTATGGGGCTTAATGCAGGAGCGCGAAAATATACTACTGCTGAGTGGTTTGATGAGTGGATGAAGCTATATAATATAGGACGCCTAAAAAACACGACTATTAATGGTTATGTTGATGGATTTGAACGAATTACAGATTATATTGGCTCGGTGAGACTGGAAAGTCTCCCCCCGGCCCATATTCGTAATATGGTGGAAAGATTACAGGCAGATGGCTATGCAGAAACGTCAGTGGAGCATTCGCTGACGATTGTAAATCTATTATTAAACAGTGCAGTAGATAGCAGAATGATTCCCATGAATCCATGTAAAGGGATTTTAATTGCGAAGTCGGAAGAAGCTGTAGTCGATCCATTACAGGAAGATGAAGAAAAAGTTCTGACCAAGGAAGAAATTGAAACCTTTTTGAATGCTGCAAAAAATACAAGATATTATGAAGTGTTCTATATTATCCTGAATACAGGTATGCGAATTGGAGAACTTGCAGCTCTTCAATGGGAGGATATTGATTTTCATTCACACAGAATTCGTGTTTATAAAACCCTTAATAAAACAACTATTTTTTATGATAACAAAAAAAATCGTGTTGAAAACCCATACAATACAAAACAAATAACAACACCTAAAAAGAAGGCAAGTTACCGTTGGATTCCAATGTCAAAAAAAGTTGAAAATGCCTTTCTGACTTGGAAGGTAAAGCAGGATATGGACAAGGAAAAATATGGTTCGAAATGGGGCGCAAATAACGTTTTAAAAGACGAATACCCAGATCTTGTTTTTACAACAAAGCCCGGTAATCTCTTCCTTCCCCAGTATGGTTCTCAGGAATGTTCACGTATATTAAACATCATTGATAAAAAAGAGATAAAACGTGCACAGATAGAAAACAGAGAACCACATCTTTATAGTGTATATCCACATAAATTTAGGCATACGTTTGTTACGAGAATGAACCAGTCAAATATGTCACCATTTACTGTAAGCAAAATTGCTGGACATTCAAGCGTAAATATGACAAACTATTATACGCATTTGGAGAAAGAATATGTTTCGGATGAGTTCAATAAATTTATAGAAACATACGAAGAAGAAAATATTCCCCAAATTGAAGAGAATACAACAAAGGATAAATATGAATAATATTACTGATAACGAAAAAATTGAAAAAACCGTGCAGAAACCGTGCAGTAACACTTCTGAAAATGGTGCAAACCCGCATAAAACAAGGACTTCCGCGAAGAGTGTGAACATGTCACCGATGATGCAGGAATACTGCAAAACCAAAGAAGAATACAAAGACTGCATCTTATTTTATCGTCTCGGGGATTTCTACGAGATGTTTTTTGATGATGCACTTCTGGTATCCAAGGAGCTGGAACTGACGCTCACCGGTAAAGACTGCGGTCTGGAAGAACGTGCTCCTATGTGTGGAATTCCCTTTCATGCAGCTGATACCTATATTAACCGTCTTATTGAACGGGGACATAAGGTTGCAATCTGTGAGCAGGTAGAGGATCCGAAAAAAGCAAAAGGACTTGTAAAGCGTGCTGTTATCCGTGTGGTTACTCCCGGAACTACTTTAGATGCAACTTCTTTGGATGAGTCAAAGAACAATTATCTGATGTCAATTGTCTCCATAGCAGACCGCTTTGGTTGTGCAATAGCGGATATTACCACAGGTGACTGTTTCCTTACAGAAGTACCAAATAGCCAGAAACTGGTTGATGAGATCAACAAATTCAGTCCGGCTGAAATCATATGTAATGATTCCTTTTTTATGAGTGGGGTTGACACAGACGATTTGAAAGAACGTCTTGGAATTTGTATTTTTTCCCTGGATGCCTGGTATTTCGATGATGATACCTGCAGAAAAGAATTAAGGGAACATTTTCACGTAACCAATCTGGAAGGCCTTGGAATCAGCGATTATGACAGTGGAATCATAGCTGCCGGAGCGCTGTTTTTGTATCTTAAGGAAACGCAGAAGACTGCACTTTCTCAGATGACTACCATCCGTCCTTATACGGCAGAGCGTTATATGCTGATTGACAGCTCCAGCCGACGAAATCTGGAGTTGGTGGAGACCCTCCGTGAAAAGCAGAAAAGAGGTTCTCTTCTCTGGGTACTGGATAAGACTAAAACAGCCATGGGTGCCCGTACTCTTCGCTCCTTTGTGGAACAGCCACTGATCGATGCAGAAGAGATCAATCGCAGACTGGAAGCTCTTGAAGAGCTGAATGAGAAACCGATGCTCCGCGATGAGATCCGGGAATATCTCAATCCAGTGTATGACCTGGAGCGTCTGGTCAGCCGCATCAGCTTTAAGTCTGCAAATCCAAGAGATATGGTAGCATTTGCGTCCTCTCTGGAAATGATTCCTTATATTAAACAGGTTCTCAAGGACTTTCAGGCACCGATTCTGAAAGAAATCTACGAGGACATGGACAGTCTTGAAGATATTACAGATCTGATCAAGCGCGCCATTGTAGATGAACCGCCCCTTGCCCAGAAGGATGGAGGCATTATTCGTGAAGGCTTTAACGAAGATGTGGATAAATTCCGCAGTGCCCGCACAGATGGAAAAAAATGGCTTACAGAGCTGGAAACAAAGGAACGTGAGCGTACCGGAATCAAATCCCTGAAGATCAAATATAACCGTGTATTCGGCTATGCCCTTGAGGTAACCAATACGTTTAAAGAACTGGTGCCGGAGAACTACATCCGTAAACAGACTCTTGCAAATGCAGAACGTTATATTACCGAGGAGTTGAAAAACCTTGAAAATATGATCCTTGGCGCTGAAGATAAACTTTATGCCCTGGAATACGAGCTGTTTTCCAATGTCCGTGATAAAGTTGGCCAGGAAGTGATAAGAATCCAGCGTACAGCCAAGGCAATTGCAGGTCTGGATGTGTTTGCATCCCTGGCGCTTGTTGCTGAGCGCAATCATTATGTACGTCCGAAGGTAAATGAAGGCGGAATTATAGATATCAAAGGTGGTCGTCATCCGGTTGTAGAGCAGATGATCGATAATGATATGTTCATTGCCAACGATACATACCTTGACAATACTAAAAAAAGAGTTTCCATTATTACAGGTCCAAATATGGCAGGTAAATCCACATACATGCGCCAGACTGCGTTGATTGTACTTATGGCACAGATTGGAAGCTTTGTTCCGGCAGATAAGGCTGTGGTTGGAATTGTGGACAGAATCTTTACCCGTGTAGGTGCATCGGATGACCTTGCCAGCGGACAGAGTACTTTCATGGTGGAAATGACTGAGGTGGCCAATATCCTTCGAAATGCCACTGCCAAGAGCCTTCTGATCCTGGATGAGATCGGCCGTGGAACCAGTACCTTTGATGGTCTTGCCATTGCCTGGGCAGTGATTGAACATATCAGTAATACAAAGCTTTGTGGAGCCAAGACATTATTTGCCACACATTATCATGAACTGACTGAACTGGAAGGAAAACTATCTGGCGTTACCAACTACTGCATTGCAGTTAAGGAAAAAGGTGACGATATTGTTTTTCTCCGCAAGATTGTAAAAGGCGGCGCAGATAAGAGCTATGGAATTCAGGTCGCCAAGCTGGCAGGTGTTCCGGATTCTGTTATTAACCGTGCAAAAGAGCTGGTTGAGGAATTAAGCGATGCAGACATTACTGCTGCTGTAAAAGATCTGGCTTCACCGAAGAAGAAGCCGAAGGTAGAAATGGATATGGCGCAGATGTCATTATTTGACACTGTACAGGACAATGACATTATTGAAGAATTAAAAGGCATTGACATTGGAAATCTGACTCCCATGGAAGCCTTAAATACGTTATACAATCTTCAGAATAAGATAAAGAACAGATGGTAACTGACTGTTGACTTTCATATATGGTGTTGTCACCGCAGGCGACATGTCCGTATTGTGAACCGAAGCGGTCAACCTGCTTTTATATGGAGAGAAAAACTTGAGAAAAATAGCAGTTTTAGATAAACATACCATTGATAAAATTGCAGCAGGAGAAGTGGTGGAACGCCCTTCTTCTGTTGTGAAGGAGCTTGTAGAGAATGCAATTGACGCAGGTGCTACAGCTGTAACTGTGGAAATCACAGACGGAGGAAAGAAGCTGATCCGTATTACCGACAACGGTGGCGGAATCGAAGCATCTCAGGTACCAACAGCATTCTTAAGTCATGCCACCAGCAAAATTGAAAAAGTAGAAGACCTGGAAAACATAGCCTCACTGGGATTTCGTGGTGAGGCTTTGTCCAGTATTGCCGCTGTTTCCCAGGTGGAGTTGATTACCAAAACACCTTCCGCAATCAGTGGTGTGCGTTATGTGATTGAGGGCGGCGTGGAACAAAGCATGGAAGAAATGGGAGCTCCGGATGGAACTACATTCCTGGTTCGGAATCTTTTTTACAATACACCGGCCCGAAGCAAGTTCCTGAAATCTGATTCTTCAGAAGCAAATTATATTGGAACTATGATGGAACAGCTTGCTCTTTCCCATCCGGAAATATCTTTCAAATATATTCAGAACAAACAGGTGAAGCTGCACACCTCCGGCAACTATAATGTAAAAGATGTGATTTATAATGTATACGGCAGGGATATGGCGAAAGCACTTCTGGAAGTCTCCTACGAAAATGATTTTATGAAAATTGAGGGATACGCCGGCAAACCTGAAGTTTCCAGAGGAAACCGAAGCTTTGAGAATTACTATGTAAATGGCAGATTTGTGAAAAACAATATTATTACGAAGGCCATTGAGGATGCATATAAGGGCTTTGTCATGCAGCATAAATTTCCTTTTGTGTCATTGCAGATCCAGATGACAGGAAATGATCTGGATGTAAATGTTCATCCCCGGAAACTGGAGGTTCGTTTTGCAAGAGGGGCGGAGGTGTATGATGCCATTTACGAGGCTGTTCACAATGCACTTCTTCACAGAGAACTGATACCGGTTGTTCCAGTGGGGAAAGAGGAGCGGGAATCAAAGGTGGCAGCAGTAAGCCGCGGAGCAGTTCCGGAGCCATTTGAGAAAAGTCGCAGGACGGAGCTTCATTGTGAAGGTGCTGCTGAAAAAGCTGGTCGAAGCAGCGCAGGGAATAATGAAAGCTGCTATTCACAGGCTGCTGAAAAAACAGTTCTAACTGAAAAAACAGCTCCAACTGGAAAAATAATTTCATCTGGAAGCCTTGGAAACAGCTCTGGCTGTCAGGCCAGCAGTGTTCTTCGTGAGCAGGCAATTTATCAGGCGAAGCCATTCAGCAAGGAAGAGGAAGCTCTTTTTTCAGGAACTTTAAAAGAGGCTGCGGAGGCAGATAAAAGAGCGGATAAAAAAGCAGAAGAAAAAGCGTATAAAAGTTTAGATGAAAAAGCGGCAGAAGATAACATATCGGCTGAGAGAATGAATGACGCCGATAATCAGGCAGAGACTGCTGTATCCGAAAACTATGAGATACCAGATAAATCTGAGCCTGAGCAGAGTGATCCAGGTACAGAATATCCATCCGTTGGGGGAAAGCAGCTTGAGCTTTTTCAGGAGAAACTTCTGGCACCAGAATCCCGAAGCCGCCATAAGCTGATTGGCCAGTTGTTTGACACCTACTGGCTGGTGGAATTTGAAAACCAGTTTTACATTATCGACCAGCATGCAGCTCACGAAAAGGTAAATTATGAGCGCTTTGTAAAACGTTTTAAAGAACAGTCCATTGAATCGCAATATCTGAATCCTCCGCTTGTGGTGACCTTGAACATGGATGAACAGGCGAAATTAAAAGCCAACGAAGAATATTTCAGGAAATACGGTTTTGAGATTGAACCCTTTGGTGGAAGGGAATACTGTATCAGTGCAGTTCCGACAAATTTGTACGGATTCCATGAAGAAGAACTCTTTCTGGAAATGCTTGATAATCTGGGAGGAGAAGGTGCAAAGGATGCTTTTGACCTTTTCACAGCAAGACTTGCCACAATGGCATGCAAATCTGCTGTCAAAGGAAATCATCAGATGTCTGCTCTGGAGGCAGATAAGCTGATCGACGAGCTTCTTACTCTGGACAATCCATATAATTGTCCTCATGGCCGTCCCACTATCATTGCGATGACAAAGACAGAAATTGAAAAGAAATTTAAGCGAATTGTATAAACAGGAGAGATTATGAAAAAACCTCTTATTGTCCTTACCGGTCCTACTGCAGTTGGAAAAACCAGGCTGTCTATTTCTCTGGCAAAAGCCATTGGCGGCGAGATCATATCTGCAGATTCCATGCAGGTTTATAAATATATGGATATTGGCTCTGCGAAGATCATGCCAGAAGAAATGCAGGGAGTTCCCCATTACCTGGTGGATGAGCTGACGCCAGAGGATGAATTTCACATTGTGCGTTTTCAACAGATGGCAAAGGATGCCATGGAAAAGATTTACACCAGGGGACATATTCCCATTCTGGTGGGGGGAACCGGCTTTTATATTCAGGCGGTGACCAGAGATATTGATTTTACCCAGGCTGAGCAGGACGATGGATACCGGGCCGATCTGGAGGCGATTGTCCAGGAAAAAGGTGCTGCATATCTTCATCAGATGCTGGCAGAGGTGGATCCCAAAAGCGCCGAAGTGATCCACGAAAACAACACGAAGCGTGTAATCCGCGCACTGGAATTTTATCATCAGAACCATAGCCCTATTTCCGCACACAATGAGGAGCAGCAGGAACGAACCAGCCCCTATAATCTGGCATACTTTGTGCTGAATGCACCACGGGAGCTTTTATATAAACGCATTGATAAGCGGGTGGATGAAATGATGACCAGCGGTCTTGTGGCAGAAGTCCAGAAGCTGAAGGACATGGGCTATCACAGAGGTATGGTTTCCATGCAGGGTCTTGGATATAAAGAAATCCTGGCCTATCTGGATGGAGAAATGCCGCTGGAAGAGGCTGTGCGGATCTTGAAGCGCGACACCCGGCACTTTGCCAAACGCCAGCTCACCTGGTTCCACAGAGAACCGGAAACAGTGTGGGTGAATAAAGATGAGTTCGGGTATGACGAGAATAAAATGCTGGAATATATGCTGAGCGTTTGCCATGAAAAAGGAATAACTGGAGAGTAGTTATTTCGATAATCAGATTTTCCACAGGGGGTAATCGCCCGCTTTGAAAACAAAAAAATGGAGGAATACCGTCAGACAGACGGAAAATTTATTATGAAAGAATTATACGAGCAGCTGGGAATTTCTTCCCAAGTTTACGATTTTTGCCATGAAATAGAAAAATCCTTAAAGGAGCGTTTTGAACAGTTTGACAAAACTGCAGAATATAACCAGATGAAAGTTCTTCTGGCTATGCAGAAAAACCGCGTCAGCGAGGAGTGCTTCGGCTCTTCTTCCGGTTACGGCTACAACGATTACGGCCGTGATACTCTGGAAAAGGTTTATGCGGATACATTCCACACAGAAGCATGTCTGGTGCGTCCGCAGATTGCGTGTGGAACGCATGCCCTGGCCATTGCTCTTTTTGGAAACCTGCGCCCAGGCGACGAAATGCTGGCACCAGCCGGAAAGCCATATGATACTCTTGAAGAGGTGATCGGTATCCGTCCATCCAAGGGGTCCCTGGCAGAATACGGAGTAACTTATCGTCAGGTGGATCTTCTTGAGGATGGAACTTTCGATTATGAAAATATCCGCAAAGCAATCAATGAGAAAACAAAACTGGTTGAGATTCAGCGTTCCAAAGGCTATATGACACGCCCCTCTTTTTCAGTAAAGCAGATTGGTGAGCTGATCGCATTTGTAAAGAGCATTAAGCCTGATGTGATTTGTATGGTAGACAATTGCTACGGCGAATTTGTTGACACGATTGAGCCCAGTGATGTTGGTGCAGATATGGTGGTTGGTTCTTTGATCAAAAATCCGGGCGGCGGACTTGCTCCAATTGGCGGTTACATTGCGGGAACCAAAGAGTGCGTGGAAAATGCTTCTTACCGTATGACCTGTCCGGGACTTGGTGCTGAGGTGGGAGCTTCACTTGGCGTAAACCGTTCCTTCTATCAGGGATTTTTCCTTGCACCGATGGTGACAAAGGGTGCGTTAAAGGGCGCTGTTTTTGCAGCCAATATTTATGAAAAGCTTGGATTTGACGTGGTTCCAAATTCCACAGAGCCAAGGCAGGATATTATTCAGGCAGTGACTTTAAAAAGTCCGGAGCGTCTGATCGCATTCTGTAAGGGGATTCAGGCTGCTGCCCCGGTTGACAGTTATGTTGATCCGGAGCCATGGGATATGCCAGGTTATGACAGTCAGGTCATTATGGCGGCTGGCGCATTTGTACAGGGCTCTTCTATTGAGCTTTCCGCAGATGGACCTGTGAAAGAGCCATATGCCGTATATTTCCAGGGAGGACTTACCTGGGAGCATGCAAAACTAGGTGTTATGATGTCCTTGCAGAAACTTGTGGAGCAGGATTTGGTAAAATTACAGTGAAATCATGAAAAACATGAATTTTCGTGCAACGCCAGGCGTGTAACAGGGAGGCGCTGAACCGTTACCATAAGTTCTTTAAAACAGATGTAAAAAACGGGAGTTTATATGGAGAAAAAACGTGTTATCGTTACAGGCGGCGGGGCGTCCGGGCTGATGGCAGCCATTGCAGCTGCAGAAAACGGGGCCGCTGTAACCATATTGGAACAAAATGAAAAACCAGGCAAAAAGATCTGCGCTACAGGAAACGGCAAATGTAATTTTACCAATATCCAGGTGCCGTCTGATGCATATCGAAGCGAAAATCCAGGCTTTGAACAGGCAGTTCTGAATCAATTTCCGGTAGAAGACACGGTGAAATTTTTTACCCGGCTTGGAATTTATCCTGTGAATAAAAACGGCGGCTATCTCTATCCGCATAGCGGACAGGCAGCAAGCGTTGCTGAGGTATTGTGTATGGAAGCACGGAATCTTGGGGTAAAGATCAAGACCAACCAAAAAGTACAACGTGTTTTTAAGGAACAGGATATCTGGAAGGTTCAGGTAGAAGGCTGGATATACGAGGGTGAAGCAGTTATTCTTTCCAATGGTTCCAAAGCTTCTGCAATTTCCGGTTCCGATGGCAGCGGTTATGAGCTTGCCGCAGCACTGGGACACAGGCTCATAGAGCCTCTCCCGGCTTTAACTGCCCTGAAATGCAGGAATACAGGCTTTTCCGGCTGGGCAGGTGTCCGCACAGAAGGCAGAATTACGCTGCTTGTGGATGGGAAAAAAGTCACAGAGGAAACAGGAGAACTACAGCTTACTGATTATGGCGTATCTGGAATTCCGGTGTTTCAGGTCAGCCGATACGGAATCCGTGCACTGAAACAGGGAAAAAATGTGACTCTGATTTTAAATTTTCTGCCAGAATTTTCCCGGGAACAGTTGAAAGCTTTTCTGAAAATACGAAAGGAAAACTGCCCCTATAAAGGAAAAAAAGACTTTTTGACCGGACTTTTCCCGGATAAGCTTGCAAAAGTGCTTTTGTCAGCAAATGATCTGGAAGAAGCAATCAGCAGCTATCCGCTTAAAGTGACTGGTTATCAGTCTTTTGAACAGGCACAGGTGTGCTCAGGCGGCGTTGATACTACGCAGGTTAACGCCCAAACCTTGGAATCCACACGAAATTCAGGCTTATATTTCGCAGGAGAACTATTGGACATTGATGGGAAATGTGGCGGTTACAATCTGCAGTGGGCCTGGTCCAGCGGTTATGTTGCAGGAGTGAATGCCAGCAAAATGTCAGAGCGTGTTTGAAAAAGGAGAATAACATGATTCGAATTACCCAGCTGAAACTTTCAATTAATCATACCCCGGAAGAGTTAAGCCAAAAGATCCGTAAGGAGCTTCGTCTGAAAAATGAAGGCTTCACTTACGAAATAGTGAAGCAGTCATTGGATTGCCGTCATAAAGAGGATAAAAAATTTGTTTATACGGTAGATGTGTCTTTGCAGGATAAAAACCAGGAAAGCAAGATCTTTCGAAGAGTTCACAATAATAACATTATGTTAACTCAGAAAAAAGAATATACATTTCCATCTCCTGGTGAAGAGGAACTGAAATATCCGCCGGTCATTGTAGGAAGCGGACCTGCCGGAATTTTTTGTGCCTGGTATCTGGCGAAGGCAGGTTACCGCCCCCTGGTTCTGGAACGGGGAGAGGAAGCGCATGTCCGTCAGAAGACTGTCGAGAATTTCTGGAAAAATGGCGTACTGGATCCGGATTCCAATGTGCAGTTTGGTGAAGGGGGTGCTGGTACTTTTTCCGACGGAAAACTAAATACTCTGGTAAAAGATCCTTCAGGAAGAAATCATGAAGTACTGAAGCGTTTCGTGCAGGCGGGTGCACCGTCGGAAATTATCTATCAGCAGAAACCACATCTTGGTACAGACGTGCTGGTTGGCGTGGTGGAGACTCTTCGCCATGAAATTGAGGAAATGGGCGGCAAATTCCAGTTTCGTTCCAAAGTGACAGATCTTTTTTTTGAAAACAGTCAGTTAAAAGAAATTGAGATAAATGGGGAAAAAAGGATTCCGGCCCAGGTATGTGTGCTGGCAGTTGGACACAGCGCAAGAGATTCCTTTTTCATGTTTGAGAAAAAAGGAATCTATATGGAACCAAAATCTTTTGCAGTAGGTGTACGTATGGAACATCCACAGTCCATGATCAATCTGGCTCTTTATGGGGAAGAGGAAAACGAGAAACTTGGAGCTGCTGCTTATAAAGTTACCCACACATGTGAAAATGGCCGTGGTGTTTATTCCTTTTGTATGTGTCCGGGCGGTTATGTAGTAAACGCTTCTTCAGAACCGGAGATGCTTGCTGTAAATGGTATGAGCTATCAGGCCAGGGACAGCCGCAATGCAAACAGTGCGCTGATCGTATCGGTAACTCCGGCTGATTTTCCGGAAGAGGGGCCTCTGGGCGGCGTAGCATTCCAGCGCAATCTGGAGCGCGCAGCGTGGAAAGCTGGAAATGGTAAGGTTCCGGTACAGTTGTTTGAGGATTATCAGAAGCATAAGCCGAGTACAAGACTTAAAGATGTAGAACCTTGTATCAAGGGCGCCTGTGTTCCAGGTGATGTGCGCAGTATTTTTCCAAAAGAGATCGGTGATTCCATAGAAGAGGGTGTTCTTGCCTTTGGAAAAAAAATCAAAGGCTTTGACCGTCCTGATGCAGTGCTGTCCGGCGTGGAAAGCAGAACATCATCTCCGGTGCGTATTGTCCGTGATAAGGATTCCCTGGAAGCAAACTATGAGGGGATTTACCCCTGTGGGGAAGGCGCTGGATATGCAGGCGGGATTACTTCTGCTGCTATGGATGGCATAAAAGTAGCGGAAGCTGTTTCTAAAAAGTTCAGAAATTTTTGAAGTCGGATTCGAAAAGACTCAAAAATCCAGTATTTATGCGGGTTCGCGGACTTTTGTACCTATCGTAAAATGCCGCAAAATATCGTATTTTGGTGTAAAAATGGTGTAGTAAATGGTGTAGTAAAAAGGAAAATCGAATTGAACTTATAAGAGCATTAGCGGAGAAATCTACTGGTGCTCTTTTTATGTATATGTGCTCCTTTGGCAGTAAATGATATGGTTATAGTACGGATTATATGAAAGGCTGGCGAACACCATAGATAAATACTGCCCCGACTGTAAAGAAAAATTGAAGCGATATGATACTGTAAAACGAATTGTAAGAGGGAAGGATCATTCCCAAAAACTCGTTGCCATAGAACGTTATAAATGCCCGAAGTGCAAAACAATTCATAGAGATCTTCCAGAATATTTATATCCCTTTAAGCATTACGAGTCAGATATTATAGATGGAGTGATAGAAGGATTCATCAGTCCAGAGACTTTAGGCTTTGAAGATTTCCCTTGCGAGGAAACAATGAAACGTTGGAAGAAGCGGGGCATTAAACCAAGATTATGATGGAAAATTTTTCCACCGACTTTGTTTTAACATTTTCTAAATTCTAACCTAGAATAGAATTTAGAAGGAGGTAATACTATATGGGAAATATTATAAGAGCTGAAGTATCTGAAAGTAATCCATATTGGATTGAGAAACATCGTTATTACGAGCTGAAGCATTTTTGTCTTCAATATCCAACATGGAAAAGAAACTATGTATCACTAGATGGTCTGTCTAGTCGTTCTGCTAATTACGTGGCAGTTATAGCAAACAGCACAGTATGCGATCCGACTGCAAAAATCGGAATGCTGAAATCATATTTTTCAAAGCGTATGGATATGATAGAGAAAACGGCTGAGCGGACAGATACAGAATTGGCTAAGTACATATTAAAAGGCGTAACTGAGGGATGGTCCTACGATATTATTAAAGCTAGATTAGAAATCCCATGTTGTAAAGACTCGTATTACAACTTGTACAGACGATTCTTTTGGCTGCTAAACAAGGAACGGGGATGAAATTGCGCGATAAAAACAACTCCTATTATGAAAGGAGAGTGGTATTTATGAAGAATATTATCATTAACAATATTGACAAAATAACAATTGGAATTGGAATATTTTCAATAAGCGGATTGTTGTATGTTGTTAAAGAACTTAGTAAATATGACTGTTAATGGATTGAGCCAGCAATGGCTCTTTCTTTTCGCAAAGTTTACAAGTTATTTTATGAACAAACATTTATTTGAAAGGAGCTTTTTATGGAAACTAAAACAGAAACCAAAACTAGAAATTCATTCAAAAAGTTTATTTGCGACAACATTAATACGATTGTAGTATCGAGTCTTACTTTAGCAGGAGGATGCGCAGTTGGTTATGCTTTCGGGCATACGAAAGGTATCAGACTGGGACAAGGAGAAATACTTACTAAGATTGTATCAAAAAGTTGCGAAGATGGACTTATTATGAATAATTCGAAGTTAGGTAGTTATATTTTCACAGCAAAGAAACTCAATTGATAATGCAAGTTTTTAGATTGAGTCTTAGAGAAATCTAGGACTCTTTCTTTTTATTCTAGATTAAAAACAGTACGGAGGCTACAACAAATCGTGTTATTTTGATAACTGAAATATTGACGGAGAGGAGGTATAGCAGATGGAACTTATCATCTTAGTGATAGGTATTCTTATTGGATTGCTCATTGAGCGATACATATTTCAAGAAAAGCCAATCGGTTCGCTTCGGATAGATCAATCTGATCCGGATAGCGGGCCATATTTATTTCTTGAATTAGATCCTGGCGGAGCAAATGAGATTCATAAGAAGCAGCGTGTTTCATTGCGAGTGGAAATTAAGAATTATATTTCGCACAAATAGCACGTCCTATTATGAAAATCAATAATTTATCTGAAAGGAGATATCAGAAATGGATGAAAAGAATATTGAAGAATTATTGAGTGAGGAAATTGCAAGACAGATTAAAGGGTTATCTGAATTTGCATCCGGAAGTAAAGAAAAATCAATGGCAATTGATGAATTAGCTACACTTTACAAGCTAAGAATCGAAGAGAACAAAAGCGAATGGGATGCTGATGAAAAGTATAATTCTCGTGTTGCTGATAATGAGGCAAAGGAGCGAGATGAAAAACTTAAACAGCGGCAGATCGACGAGCAGGTTAAAGATCGATATTTCAAAGCTGGTATTGCTGGAGCAGAGCTTCTGTTACCATTGATATTCTATGGCATCTGGATGAATAAAGGATTCCGATTTGAAGAAACTGGAACAATTTCATCACAGGTATTCAGAAACTTAATCAACCGTTTCAGACCAACCAGGAAGTAAAAATTAAGGTTCAAAGCGTCGAGGGCAATGGTACAAGCCCTCTTCGTTTTACGCGTCAAAATCATTGGCTACTATGAAAGGAGATGAAATATATGAGAAATATTTATATTGAAGTACCAACAACTACAAATGAGGTGATGATGAGCATACCTTACAGAAACGATGAACTATTGGGAAAAATTCATGTAATCTTTACAGAATTGGATGAATCCAAGGTTCGCATCGTAACTGTTCGAGCTAAAGACAGTGAAGACGACAAAGACTGGTCGATTCAGAGTAAACAGGTGATGAGCAAAAATATGCGAACTGTAGAATTCGATTTCGATTTCAGAGATGACGATGGAATAAAACTTCACGTTTCAACGAAAATAATGCTCTCATACAGTCACAGATGCATAATGGTTGACTGGTGAACTTTGATGGGGATGCTTACAATTATGTTTGCATCTCCTTTTATTTTTTGCGTGAAATTTACAAGGACTATTATGAGAGAATAAAGCTTTATCTCTTGACCAAAATAATGCCGACGGATATACTGTGATATACAGATATGTACGACGGTCTATATGCGAAAGGAGATATTTAGCTATGAGTATTTTTAATGAAGAACTTATCAATTCTATGAAAACTGGCAAATACATTTGTCATGAGTGCGGAAATTTAATGGAATTTGAAGATGAAAAGTGGCGGGACACTTTAGTGTGCCCGAATTGCGGTCATAGCGTAGATTTAGATAACTATGGCTGCGAAGGAGAAGAAGAATATGAAAGTTTATATCCGACACTGGAAGAAGTCGTAGAGTCCGATAAGTAAATACATATAAGCTAAAAGGAAGAGTCTTGGAGAAATCTGAGGCTCTTTTCTTTTTGCCTAGGAGAACACAAATGAGATACCATTATCAGAAACCAGATATTTATAGATCAATGTATGGAGAAACTTATATTTGCAATCATCCAGTGTATAACAAATGCACACTGTTTAGAATAGGAGACAATGGATTAGCCGTTATTCAGCAGAGATTTAATGCGGAAACCAAAAGTACCTGGTGGGGAGAAGTGGATTCTTGGCTAACAGATACTTTATATTTGCATCCAGGCTTTAGGAAATATTTTGATACCAGATGCGGAACGTGTATGGACGGTTTATATCCTACAGTGACAATCCGACAGATTATGTGGGCATTAAAAATGAAGCCCATTCAGAGACAACGATGGGAAACTTGTTTCGATCGAAGAGAAATCTAGCGAAAAATACATGGGGTGTTATGAAAAAATATTTTTAAGGAGGATATCTATATGACCGAAATTGATAGACGAATAATAGATTTGGGATATGAGATTCGAGTATCTGATTTATCATGTTGTTACATTGTGTATGAAAATAAAAAGCAAGACCAGGAAATAATCATTGAATGGGATGATGATGAATCCATTGAATATTGCAGAATATTTTCACAAACAATAACGCGAGTAAAAGATTGGCTTGGACATACAACTCAAACACCCCAGGCGTTAACTATTCAAGAGGCAGAGATATTTGCTGCTAAAATTAAAGAAATGAGAATTGAGTCCTAACAAGGGCTCTTTCTTTTTCGCCATTTTTACAGCTCCTATTATGAAAAAACGATAGCTTTTGAAAGGAGAAAAAGGAGCATGGACGAAATGAGAATAGTATCGAAATTCACAAGAGGAATTATTTCCAAAGCGTTGAAGATGGTGGTACATAAGAAAACTGGATATAACGTGGATATTCAGTTAAATGAGATTACTACCACAATCAATGATGGAAAGACACACCTTCACTTGGATGTAGATGCTGAGTTAGAAAAGGACGAGCTTATTAGAATTCTGAAAAGTATTGGTTTGAACTAACCGGGAGGGGCGTGGGCAACGCCTCTTTCTTTTTACTTCGCAAAATTTGCAAGGACTATTATGAGAGAAAGAGAAACAGGTAGCTCAATTGGTAGAGCAACGGATTGTTCCGTACTGTTTCTCTTTTATTTTTTATCGAAAGGAGAGCTAGTAAATGAATGTCTATTGAAGAATTAAAGCTAATGCTTAGTGACGTATTCGAGTTGGATATGTGGTTTCCAGAGTATTCTATTCGAAATCAAGAGTTTGAAAGGTCAAGTTATTCTGTTTGGGCGCTACAGGAATTAACAGAGTATGTCTCACAAAAAATTTATCCAAGAAAGGAGGCTACGGTTGACGAGATAATTGTACTTGCGAATGAATTTAGAAACAAGATGAGACGGTATGCTCAAATCAGACAAGATAACAATTTTATGTTTGTTGTGGCACAAGATATTTTGTCTGATGTATTGGATGTATTGCGTGCCACGAAATGAAAGGAGATAGCATGAAGAAATTAAACAAGAAGAATCTGAAAAAGGCATCACCAACCATTTTATCATGTTTTGGAGCTGCTGGAGTAATCGGAACGTCTGCTCTGGCTGTAAAAGCTACGCCAAAAGCTCTTAGAAAAATAAGAGCAGATAGTAGAGAGAATCATAATGATCCGAATGCGTACACAAGACTCGAAGCTATTCAGTCCGCATGGATTTATTATGTTCCATCTGTAGTTATGGGAGCAGCAACGATTATTTGTATATTTGGAGCAAATATTCTAAACAAACGTCAGCAGGCGGCTTTGACCAGTGCTTATGCGTTGCTTAATGACGCATACCAGGATTATCGGGATAAGCTGAAAGAACTGTATGGCGAGGATGCTCACAGAAAAATTATGGAAGCCATTGCTGTGGAGAAAGCAAATGATGTGTACATCGCGTCAGATGGATTTATCGGTGGCGGATCTCTCGATATCGAAGAGCATAATCCAGATGACAATATATTATTCTATGATAGCTACTCAAAAAGATATTTTGAAAGCTCTCTCAACCGGGTAATTCAAGCAGAATATTACTCCAACCGAGATTTTGCCATTGGAACCCAACTATCAGTAAATGATTTCTATGGATTTCTCGGAATAGATCCCATCGATGATGGAGATGAAATTGGTTGGACAATGAGCAGCGGTTATAGCTGGATTGATTTTCGTCATTACAAAACAACATTGGAAGATGGGTTGGAAGTCTGCATCATTGACATGGATTATGTTCCAGAATTAGATTTCGAACAGTGTTAATTCGCAAAATACACAAATGCTATTATGAAAGGAGAGTGAAATCATGAACAGTAAGATGATTAAGGTTATTGGAATGGCAGCAACACTGATTGGAATAGGGGTAAATCTTATAACCGATTGGGTTGATGACCAAAAGATGGATGAAAAAATTGACAAAAAGGTAAATGAAGCACTTGCCAAGAAAGAAGCGGAGGAGTCCTGATGTGGACTCTTTTCGTTTTTATTTTTGCTAATGTTGCCCATCGAAAGTGTGATTTACATTATCCAGTATTGCCTTAATAAATCTTTACAGGATTGTAGCTTTGAGCAGGGGAGCTATTTAAAATGGACGGTTAATGAATTATTGGATCGTCTTAGAGAAAATCCTGAAGTAACACCTTTGATTATAATCAAAGATTTTAGAAATCAGATGGAAGAATATTCAAAAGTAAGTCCATTGACTGCAAGTATATTTTACACCGCAAAAGAATTGACAGAATGGATTATTAACCTGCTGACGGCTTAAATTTTAACAAGAAAAAGGAGAAAAAGATTATGAGATTAGAAACTTTAGCTGTATCGAAACTTATGGAAAGAATGGTGAATAATGGTGCATCGCTGGAAGAATTGAAAAAGGTTGCCGATTACATGGTAACCGCAGCCGTATACGATGAAATGACGGTCAATCTTTATGATGTTGCTGAGAAAAACGGAATTAAAGAACTTGTAAAAAAGTACCCGCCTCGTTTTTCATGGCTTGGCTCCAGCGATACATCTGCAAAAGAACTGCTCAACTTAAACCATGGCGTACCAAAGCACGAATACGATTTTTCCAAAACTAAAGTAGGCGACAAGATTACAGTCGACTTGAAAGAATTGGGGAAATTCGAAGCTACTGCTCATGAAGTGACGGATAACAACGTTCTTTTCATCTTTGATGATTATATTGCAGAGCGTCCTATGAATGAAAGACCTACGAACGAAGGCGGATATGAAAAATCCGATTTGAAGAAATGGATTGATACCTATTTATATAGTTTGTTCCCATTAGAATTGAGAAAGCGTATCGTTGAACTCACCATTCCTTCTGTTGGACAGGTTGTTGGATGGGAGAACGAATGGGATAAAGAGCATTTTGAAGCCGATGACGATGAACATCTTCCTCTTATGAAACTGAGAAAAAATAGAGTGGCATATTTTAATAATGAATGTGAATGGGGCTGGCTGCGAAATGCAACAAAGAAAGAATATTCTTCGGCTATCTTTGCCTATGTGAGCAACGGCGGCGATGCGGGTTGCAACAACGCTTCGGTCTCGCATGGGGTTCGTCCGGCTTTCCGTGTGGTTAAGAAACTCAGCCTGTAATAACCTTCCGCCCCTTGTGGGCGGTATTACTAAAATTTGGAGGATATTATGAAATGCAAAAAGTAAATCTACCGAAAGTGCTCAACGATTTGAAAATCAGAACAGTAAAACGTAGTCCGGAAATATTAACTGGCATCGGAATTGCTGGGATGATCACGACAACTGTGATGGCTGTAAAAGCAACTCCGAAAGCGCTTGTATTGATTGAACGTGAAAAAAATCGAGTGAATCGTGAAATTCTGGAAGAATCGAAGAAATTCGGCCGTGAAGAATGTAATCAAATCAGTCGCTTAGAGCCGCTTGAAGTTATAAAAATTACTTGGAAATGTTATATTCCAGCTGGTATTACTTGTTTTGTGTCAATGGCTTGCTTAATCGGGGCAAGTTCAGTTAATCTCAGACGTAATTCTGCTTTGGCGATGGCATATACATTATCAGAATCCACTTTGAGAGATTATCAGAAAAAGGTTGTTGAGACCATTGGAGAGAAGAAAGAACAGACGGTTAGAGATGCAGTTGCCAAGGAACACGTCGAAAAGAATCCCGTAGAAAATAAAGAAGTTATTATCGTTGGTCGTGGCGATACTTTATGTTTTGATACTGTGTCTGGTCGATATTTCAGATCGGATATAGAGACAATCAAAAAAGCTGAAAACGAACTGGATGCCAGATTGAGAACAGAAATGTATATTTCCCTTAACGACTTTTATTATGAAATTGGTTTGGAACCACTTAGAACGATTGGAGACGATCTTGGATGGAATATTGACAGGGGATTTCTGGATTTGAGCTTTAGTTCTCAGTTAGCTACAGACGGAACGCCCTGCCTGGTAATCGACTATGGAGTAGCTCCAAGATACGATTATCGTAACCTCATGTAAGTACGCAAAATTTACAAGGTATATTATGAAAGAAAATTAATTTCGAAAACTGAAAGGAGAAAGAAATCATGGAAAACAACAATGAAATCATCGAAAACAGCGAGGAAGTTATGGAGACAGCGACTGAAGAAATCGTTAAAGCGGCTTCAAGCAACAGCAGTTTCAGTACAGCTACTAAGTTGGGATTAGCTATGATTGCAGGAGGATTGATCTGCAAATTTGTAGTAGAACCAGGCGTAGCAAAACTGAAAAGAATGGCAGAAGAACGTGCGGCGAAGAAAAGTGCTTCTAATCCTAATAACGTTGTTGACGCGGATTATGAAGAAGTTCCAAATGACGATGCTCCAGAAAAATAAGCATCGAAATGAATTTTAAGAAGATTGAGTCTTAGAGAAATCTAGGACTCTTTCTTTTTGCTTTTATATGGGAGGTGTCCTATGAATCAGTATATGTATGATGGTCCTGTTATGAATTTCGGGACTTGTATTTCAGATCGATGGCATGGAACAACATATGCTGTATCTGAGAAAAAAGCCAGGAGTAATTTGGCTTATCAGTTTAAGAAAAATAACAATCGCATAACGGGATCGAGGATCACTCTCCCGGGAAAGGTGAAGATGGTGAACAAATATGACTATTGATTTGGATACAGTTATTGGATTTGTTGGTGTAACAGTTGGCTTATTTGGTCTCGGATATGCTGTTGGAGCAAATAAGAAAATGAAAGAAGTTAGTGAAGTAGTTGGAAAATCCGTAGATTCCATGATTTCTGACGGTAAACTTGATATTCCCAAAGAACTTATTAATGAAACCATTAAGGAACGGGTGAACGAAAAAGTTGATTGCGAGATACAGAGAAAAGTAAAAGCGGCGTGCGATAACATTGTTGTAGATGTGAAAACTTCCATGTACAACAAAATCAGTGATGCTGCGGAGAGAGCTGTAGATTCGACATACCGTTCTATGGAAGTTGAGGCGAAAGAGAAAATCAGAAAAGAGCTTCGTAATATTGATATTTCTGGTTTGAAACGGGAAGTAAAGGCTGAAGCTAAAGAAGCCGTTACCGAGAAACTTCAGTCTTCTATGGATGATATCCTCGAAACCTATAATTCAAATCTTGCCAACGTGCAGAATATTTATAGCACGATCGCGAAATCAATGGCTGGAAGAGCATAAATTGGGAGGTGGTTAGAAAATGGCGACAGAAGAGTATAAATCAAATTCTCATAAATCAAAGGGGCAAAGTCAAGCGCCGATTGAGAAAAAGGTTGAGAAAGTAATTTCTGGTTCTGCGAAGTCTAAGAAAAAGGGTGGAATTCAGAAATTTACAGGCATGTTTGTTCCGGAGGATGTTGATGATGTAAAAAGTTATATTTTTGAGGACATTGTGGTTCCTTATGTAAAAGACATGTTCCTCGATGCTGTAAAAGCATTTTTAGGCGTTAATGGAAGCTCTCGGGGAAAATCATCCGCATCTTCAAGAGTATCATATCGAAAATATTATGATGATAGAGAAAGAAGAGATAGCGGATCTAGTAATCACACTCGATCTGGATATGAGTACGACGATATTATTATCGAAAATCGAGGGGAAGCCGAAGATGTGTTATCCAGAATGGATGAGCTTATTGATCAATATGGTTTGGTGAGCGTTGCCGATCTGTATGATCTTGTTGGTATTAATGGAAATTATACCGACAACAAGTATGGTTGGTTTAATATCCGAACGGCTTCCGTAGTTCGTGTACGAGATGGCTACATGATAAAGCTGCCAAAAGCAGTACCATTAAATTAAAGAGGAGAAACGAAATGAATAAAACTGAAATTGTTAAAAAGGCATCATCTGCCTTTGGAAAAGTAAATATTAAACTCAGAAAGCATAGTCCAGAGCTTTTAATTGCTGCTGGTGTAGTTGGAACCGTCGTTAGCACAGTTCTCGCTTGTAAAGCAACTACAAAATTGAGCACTATTCTGGATGAATCAAAAAACAATATTGAAACTATTCACAAATGTAAAAATGATAAAGAAATGGAAGATCGGTATTCCCAGGAGGACGCCAAGAAGGATTTAGCAATTGTGTATGCACAGACTGGTGTTAAGATTGTAAAACTGTATGCTCCAGCTGTGGTTCTCGGAACTATTTCTATTGCTGGAATTGTTGCGTCCAATAATATTCTCAGAAAAAGAAATGTAGCATTGGCTGCCGCTTACGCAACTGTCGATAAATCTTTCAAAGAATATCGTAGCAGAGTGGTTGAACGATTCGGTGATGATGTTGATAAAGAGCTTCGGTACAATATCAAAGCTAAGAAAATCGAAGAAACGATCAAGGATCCCGAAAGCGGAAAAGAAAAGAAATCCAAAACAACTGTAAACGTTGCTGCTCCAACGGTCGATGATTATGCGAGATTCTTTGATAAGACTTGTCGTCATTATGAAGAGAATATGAATTACAATCTTATGCTTCTTAGATCACAGCAGCAGTTGGCAAACGATAAACTTGTTGCAGACGGATTCCTGTTTCTTAGTGATGTGTATGATATGCTCGGTATTACTCGTACAAAGATGAGCCAGTCTGTTGGTTGGATTTATAAACCAGATGGGAATTCTAACGGAGACAATTTCGTTGATTTCGGAGTTATGGTTGTTAAAAGAGAAACTGAAGACGGCGGATATGAAGATGCCATCTTAATGAACTTTAATGTTGACGGTCCTATTCTGGATCTTATCTGATGGAAAGGAGATTTTATTATGACTGGATTAATGGCTTTTACATTTTCAGCAGCAGCTGGCATTTGCTTCTTTAGTGGAATCGCAGTTCTTATGGGTGGAAAGGGGAATCACTAATGGACGGATTTGGAAATTTCATTTCAATGATGGACTTTATTCTTGATACGAAAAGAAAACGTCATATCACAGGAGGCATTCTTTTGAGTGCTTCCTTACTTTTCGGAGGGCTCGCTCTTACCGTGATGACAATCAATGAGGGGGAAACTAATGATAATGAATAAAAAGACAACTATTCTTTTAGCATTTATTTTAGGAGCGGCTTCTGGATCTGCTGTAACTTGGTATTCGGTTAAGAAAAAATATGAAGAGATTGCGCAAAGAGAAATTGATTCGGTAAAAGAAGTTTTTGCTAATCGCGAAAAAGAACGGAATAAAGATGTTGTAGCGAAAAACGTAACCGAAGACAAAAAAGAAAAGCCGGAACTCAAAGAATATGCAGCCAAACTTCATAGACAAGGTTATACAAAATATTCGGAGTATTTTGATGGTGGTATCAGCGAAGAGAAAGAAAGCGTGGTTAACGGTCCGTATGTAATTTCTCCAGAGCAGTTTGGTGAAAATGAAGATTACGAGAAAATCAGTCTAACATATTATGCCGATCAGATATTGGCGGACGAAAACGATGAAATAATTGAAGATGTGGAAGAGATGGTCGGTTTTGAGTCATTGAACCATTTCGGAGAATATGAAGACGATTCGGTATTTGTTAGAAATGACGCTAAGAAATGCGATTATGAAATTCTCCTAGATCAGAAGTTATATTCTGATGTAATCAATGAGATGCCACATCAGATGGAGGTATGATGACGAGGGATGAACTGAATAAGGCGTATTTTGAGTGGATGTATAGTCTTGTCTGTGACGATGAACCATCTTACCGAGAATTATTTCATTTCCTTCATGGTGTTGATTTTACATATACAATCGATATGGATGGAAATCGTTTTGACGATGGCATCAATCTGCGATATCGCTTTGCGGATGAAAGTGGATATAATGGGCGGATGGTTGCGAAATATTTAGACTCTTGTCCATGTAGCGTATTGGAGATGCTTTTAGCACTAGCCATTCGATTAGAAGAGCATATTATGTCAGATCCAGAGCAAGGCGACCGAACTAGAATTTGGTTCTGGACTATGCTTTCTAATCTGGAGCTCGATGATATGATTGATTCCAGATTCGATGCGAATCATGTAGAAAATGCGATTCAGAAATTATTGAATCGGGAATACGGACGTGACGGTAAAGGCGGTTTGTTCAGAATAAAGCATTGCAAATACGATTTAAGAAACGTTGAAATCTGGTATCAGGCAAACTGGTACTTAAACGGCGTGAAATAGGAGGTAATATTATATGCTTGAGTATATTTTCAATAGTATGAAAAACACGGAGAAAAACTTCGAAATCATTTGCAGAAATCTGAAGAGGCAGAAGAGTTTTAACAAGTCTGTTGTATTCTTTGCTTTTTCTGTAGCTGCTTATGCATTTACAAATGAAATTGAAAAAAGGAACCAGGCAATGAGAATCAAGAATCTTGAGAAAGAGATTGAAAATATCAACAATAGAAACAACGAGCCAGGAGACGAAATGTGATGTGATGATGGATTTTATGATAATTTCAACACGTTCCAACAAACGCGGAATAATTGAAATCTATCCTAAATTTATAATCAAAAAAAGTTCTGATTTGATGATCCGCGGCGGTGATTTTTATGCTATCTGGATTGAGGAACGAGGATTATGGTCTACGGACGAACAAGATGCATTGCAACTTATCGACCGTGAATTGGATAGATATGCCGAAGAAAATAGAACGAAATTCAATTCGGACATAAAAGTTCTGCATATGTGGGACGCTGAATCTAAAATGATAGATTCGTGGCACAAATATTGCCAGAAGCAAATGAGAGACAATTTTCATGCGCTTGACGACAAACTTATATTTTCAAACATGGAAACAAATAAAAAAGACTACGCCAGCAAAAAGTTGAGTTATCCGCTTGAAGCTGGCGATTTGTCTGCTTATGAGAAATTAATGTCTACTTTATATTCTGAAGAAGAACGAACGAAAATAGAGTGGGCTATAGGTTCTATCGTATCTGGAGAGTCAAAGAAAATACAGAAATTTATGGTTCTTTATGGCGCACCAGGATCTGGAAAGGGAACGGTTTTAAATCTCATACTTTCATTATTTGAGGGTTATTACTCAGTATTCGATGCAAAAGCGTTGGGATCGAGTAGTAACTCTTTTGCATTGGAAGCATTTAAAGCCAACCCACTTGTCGCGATTCAGCATGATGGTGACTTGTCTAAAATCGAGGATAATACTAGACTGAACAGTTTAGTTTCTCACGAGCTTATGACTGTGAACGAGAAGTTTAAATCTGCATATTCCAGTAGATTTAATGCTTTCTTATTTATGGGAACTAACAAAGTAGTAAAAATAACAGATGCAAAATCGGGTCTTATAAGACGACTGATTGATGTATCACCCTCTGGGAATAAATTAAGTCCGAAAGAATACAAAGCAATTGTAAGTCAGATTGATTTTGAGTTGGGCGCGATTGCTTATCATTGTAAAGAGGTGTATTTAGCAAATCCTGGCAGATATGATGATTACATTCCAATCACCATGCTTGGTGCATCAAATGATTTCTACAACTTTATAATTGATTCCTATCACGTATTCAAGAAAGAAAACGGAACTACACTAAAAGCAGCATGGGAGATGTACAAAACCTATTGTGATGAGGCGAAGGTGAGTTATCCGTTTTCGCAGAGGGTGTTTAAAGAGGAACTAAAAAACTATTTCAGAGATTTTCAGGAAAGATTTAATTTGGACGATGGAACCAGAGTGAGGAGCTATTACGTGGGATTTCGAACTGAAAAATTTGAAACGGATATCGTATCGGATAATTCTTCGGAAGGGATAGCAATTAATGCTATAGAACTTCACGATAGTGCTGCCTCCGTATTTGATGAGATGTGTGGGGATTGCCTGGCACAATATGCTTCAGACAATGAAACTCCTCAGAAAAAATGGGAAAAAGTAACTTCAAAATTATCAGAGATAGATCCAACAAAACTCCATTACGTAAAAGTTCCAGAAAATCATATCGTTATTGATTTTGATATTCCAGATGAGCAAGGAAATAAATCCTTAGAAAAGAATATGGCAGAAGCTAGTAAATGGCCTCCGACATATGCCGAACTTTCTAAATCTGGACAAGGTGTACATCTTCATTATATTTACACTGGAGATCCAGCTGCATTGAGCAGAGTATATGACGACCATATCGAAATTAAGGTCTTTACTGGAAAAAGCTCATTGAGACGTAAGTTGTCCAAATGTAACAATCAGCCTATCGCAAAGATTAGCTCTGGTTTACCACTGAAAGGAGATAACAAAATGGTAAATTTTGAAGCCATAAAAAGCGAGAAAGGGCTTAGAACACTGATAAAACGAAATCTTAATAAAGAGATTCATCCTGGAACTAAGCCGAGTATCGATTTTATATACAAAATATTGGAAGATGCATACCAAAGTGGTCTTCAGTATGATGTGACGGATATGCGGAATGCAATATTAGCATTTGGTGCGAATAGTAGCCATCAAGCAGAATATTGTGTGAAGCTTGTGAGTAAGATGCACTTCAAATCAGAAGAACCAGCCTGCGCTGTAAAAAATGAAGAGGCAAAGCTGGTCTTTTATGATATTGAAGTTTTTCCAAACCTGTTTCTTGTCAATTGGAAGATGGAAGGTGTCGGAAAACCTGTAATACGTATGATTAATCCTACACCACAGGAAATTGAGGAACTTATGCAATTTCGGCTGGTTGGATTTAACTGTCGCAGATACGATAATCATATCTTATATGCGCGACTTATGGGGTATACCAACGAACAGCTTTATAATCTTTCACAAAGAATTATTAAAGGTGGTCCAAATTGCTTTTTTGGTGAGGCGTATAACGTATCGTATACGGACGTTTACGATTTTGCATCCGCTGGGAACAAGAAGAGCTTAAAGAAGCTTGAAATCGAGATGGGAAATCTTTCAGAAGAGAAGCTCAAAAAGAAAGGATTTTCAGATTCCGAAATTCAGATTATCAAAGCTGGAACTCATCATCAGGAACTTGGACTTCCATGGGATCAACCGGTACCAGAGGAATTATGGATTAAGGTTGCTGAATATTGTGACAACGATGTTATAGCAACTGAGGCAGCATTTACATATCTGAAAGCCGATTGGACAGCAAGACAAATTCTGGCAGATTTAGCAGAAATGACTGTAAACGATACGACCAATAGTCTTACAACCAGAATCATATTTGGTAAAAATCGGAATCCTCAGAATGAATTTCATTATAGAGATTTATCAAAGCCTGTCAGCACACTTGATCAGGAAAGTCTTGATTTCTTAAAAGAAGCTTGCCCTAAAATGATGGAAGATTTTCATTATGGTTGGAAAAATAACGGTAAGGAAAAAGTTCCATTTGAAGAATCCAGTATTCTACCATATTTCCCTGGGTATGAATTTGAGTGTGGAAAATCGACCTATAGAGGCGAAGAAGTCGGAGAGGGTGGATTTGCACAAGGTGTTCCTGGAATGTATGGAAATGTTGCGCTTTTGGATGTTTCATCAATGCACCCGCATAGTGTAATCGCAGAGGTGCTATTCGGACCTAAGTTCACAAGAGCGTTCCGGGAAATTGTTGAAGGACGAGTGAGCATCAAACATGAGGCATGGGATATTGTGAATACTATGCTGGATGGAAAACTTACTCCATATATTCAGAGGGTTATTGATGGCGATATGACATCGAAAGATTTAGCAAATGCGTTAAAGACAGCCATCAACTCGGTGTACGGACTCACATCCGCTTCATTTGCTAATCCATTTAAAGATCCAAGAAATATTGACAATATTGTAGCTAAACGTGGAGCTTTATTCATGATCGACTTGAAGAACGAAGTTCTCAATCGTGGGTTCCAGGTAGCACATATCAAGACCGATTCGATTAAGATTCCGGATGCAACACCGGAGATAATTCAGTTTGTCATGGATTTCGGAGAACGATATGGCTATACATTTGAGCACGAAGCTACATATGATCGGATGACTTTAGTCAACGATGCAGTTTATATTGCCAAGTATAAGGATGCAGAGGATTGTAAGGCATTATATGGATATATCCCAGGAGACAATAAAAAGAATGGTGGAAAGTGGACTGCTACAGGAACTCAGTTTCAGATTCCATATGTATTTAAAAAGCTGTTCAGCGGAGAAGAAATCGCATTTGAAGATATGTGCGAGACCAAATCGGTGAGCAGCTCTTTATATTTGGATTTAAATGAAACTTTACCAGATGTATCAAAAGAAGAAAAAGAATTTGCCAAAGCAGAAAGTGACTATAAAAAAGGTCTTATTTCCGACATCACATTTGAATCTACCTGCCAGGAATTGAATCCGAAAATCGCGAAGGGACATAATTACAGATTCGTTGGAAAAGTTGGTCAGTTCTGTCCGATGAAAGAAGGATATGGTGCTGGATTACTTATGCGTGAAAAAGACGGTAAGTATTACGCGGCAACCGGTTCCAAAGGATATCGGTGGATGGAATCGGAAATGGTTAAAGAGCTTGGAAAAGAGGACGGAATCGACCATTCTTATTATGACAAGCTTGTTGATGAAGCTGTGAAGACTATTTCTCAGTATGGCGATTTTGAATGGTTTGTGTCCGACGATCCATATATTGAAGAGCTTGGAGCAAACGATGCAGACTGTATGCCTTGTGGTGATGGAAAGTACAAGAGTTGCTACGATTGCCCCAATTTCAAGAACGATTATCCGTTAAACATGTCCTGCGATAAAGGCTTTAATATTGGAGATGTTTTGATGGGGCTTTACATGAATAAACCAGAAAATTAATAAGGAGACATTTTAACAATGAGAGACAATTTAGTAATTATCGAGGGAACAAAATTTATTTACAAAACAAATTTCTCTGGGGATCCAGATAGAGACACTTACGGAAATACTCAGAGAAAAGGGAATCTGATTATTCCGGATATTGAGCAGGCAAGAAGACTTATTGATGAGGGCTTCAATGTTAAACTGACAAAGCCGAAACCAGGAGAGGAAGAAGGATTTATTCCAAGATATTATGTAGCTATCAAAGTGAACTACGAAAGCGAATGGCCGCCTAAAATTTTCTTAATGACAGGCGAGAACGATCGTCATGGAGTCCTTCTGGATGCGGAATCTGTTAGTAATATCGATTACATGTGGATCGATAACGTGAATGTTGTTCTGAATAAATACGAGGGAAAGAACGGAAAATCTCTCTGGGTTAAGAGTATGGAAGTATTCCAGAAAATGGATGACGATCCGATTAGTATGAGACATTCCGATGTAAATCGCGATCAGTCTGATGAGGAAGATGATATTCCATTTAACTAAGCATTTCGTAAATTTTGAAAGGAGATCAAGATGAACGAATTTGAACTTGGACAGGTAGTGTGTACCCGTGGTATTGCAGAAGCGATGAAAAAAGACCGAAATTTATATTTATTCATTTTGGATGCCTTGTATGGGAAGTATTGCAAATGTGACTGGGGCGATACCTGTGAAGAAGATGTTAGAAGTAACAACGAAGCTGTAAAAAATGGCGAGAGAATTTTAGCTGCTTATATGTATGGTGATACGAAAATTTGGATAATCACTGAATGGGATAGAAGTGCAACAACGATTCTTTTTCCAGAAGAATATTGATGGAGGGCTCATGAAAAAAAGATATTCCATAAGTTCATTCCAATGCTGTCAATCAATAGAAAATTTTTATGCAAACGTTGCCAAAATAATCGGAATTACTGTAACCGACAATACGGTTTATGATTGCAGAAAGATAAGAGTAACCGTACCGGTGCAGAACTGTATTTTCGCATATTATAAAGAAAACGGATTTTCTAATGCTGCAATTTCATGTAACTGGCTTATGAGAGGTCCGAAAGCAGATCTGACTGGCGACGATTTAGCATTTGAAGTTGAAGATGGATTCACAAGCGAAAGTGGAGACTTATGTGCGCATTAGAATTACGTGAGTATCAACTAAAAGCTGTTGAGCAAATGAAAAACGGATGTATTCTTTGTGGTGGAGTTGGTAGCGGGAAATCTAGAACATCTTTGGCGTATTATTACGTCCGTAATGGTGGCTGCCTGGAAACGGATGAGTATATGCCTATGGATGATCCGCCGAAAGACTTATACATAATTACAACTGCTCGAAAGAGAGATACTTTAGAATGGGAGGGTGAGCTTGCGCCCTTCCTTCTTTCTACTCACGAAGATGTTAATTTATATTGTAATAAAGTAATTGTTGATTCTTGGAACAATATAAAAAAATATTCCGATGTTAGAAACGCATTCTTTATATTTGACGAGCAGAGAGTTATAGGTTCTGGAACATGGGTTAAAGCGTTCTTGAAGATTGCGAAATCAAACGAGTGGATTCTTTTATCAGCAACACCTGGTGATACTTGGCAGGATTATATTCCGGTATTTATAGCAAATGGATTTTATAAAAACCGGAGCGAATTTATAAGGGAGCATGTTATATACAGCCGCTTTAGTAAATTTCCAAAGATTGACAGGTATATAGATACTGGAAGATTGATCCGTTTACGAAACTCCATTCTCGTTAGTATGGATTTCAAACGCCAGACCGTTTCGCATCATGAAGATATCTATGTCAAATACGATGTTTCAGAATACAAAATGGCTGGGGAAAACAGATGGAATCCCTTCAAGCAAGAACCAATCATTAATGCGGCTGAATTATGTTATGTTTGGCGAAAGATAGTTAATACCGATACATCCAGGCAAATCGCATTATTGGAAATCATTGAGAAACATCCAAAAGCAATTATATTTTACAATTTTGATTATGAATTGGAGTTGTTAAAACAGATTTTATCTGGATATGAGATTGCAGAATGGAATGGACATAAGCATCAGCCTATACCAACAGGCTCGGCGTGGGTATATTTGGTACAGTACAATGCCGGAGCAGAAGGATGGAACTGTATTACAACTGACACAATAGTATTCTTTTCTCAGAATTATTCTTACAAAATAATGTCACAGTCAGCTGGACGGATTGACAGAATGAATACTCCATTTACGGATTTATATTATTATCATTTGAAATCGAGATCTGGTATAGACCTAGCTATTAGTAAGGCTCTGAAAGAGAAGAAAACATTCAATGAAACGAGATGGTTTAATAAAAGTCGGGGGCATTCGGTGTAAAGGATGGTGGATTGACGTGCAAATACTGAAAACATTAAAAACATTGACTATGTTTATATGGATGTTATCTATTCAATTAAAAATGTTATCAGAAGAAGAGTTTAAGGCTTTGATAACGTGCTGTACTTATGAACAGTCTGTATACGCATTTTTACTTCGATATTGTGTATGAATGAGGTGTCACATGGAAAATATTTACAGAGAAGTAAATTTTGAAAAATATTGTCCTACTTGCGAGCATAAGAAAAAGGATGAAAAATTTGATCCTTGTAACGATTGTTTAGCAGAGGGCATGAACACAAATTCAGAAATACCAATCTATTGGAAGGGGGAGGAATGATAATGGTAGAAAGTGTTATTGTCAGCGTGAATTTTCCGGATGATGGTGGTGAAGACACTGGGATATTATTAGTAGGAAAACCAAAACCAGGTCACACTTCAGAAATCATCAATGCATTTGAGGGAAAGGCAGCACGAGAACTTTATAAGAAATTGACGAAAAGAAAGGTGGTGCCAGAGGCATGAGTTTTCAATACGATCAGTATCTGGCACAGCACCGATCAAATGTAAAAAGAGGATATGAATGGCTATGTGAGAATTTACCAGATGTAATAAAAGACGCTGTGAATGCTGGATGGCAGACTGGATTTGCTCACGATCAATCTAAGGATGAGCCGGATGAGTACAACGCTTACGACGCATATTTTTATGGTAATAATCGTTCTTTTAAAGTTGTACAGGATTACCAGCGAGCTTGGCTCTTACATATTCATCGTAATCCGCATCATTGGCAACATTGGGTATTAATCAATGACGATCCAAAAGAAGGAGAAATCGTGTTGGAGATGCCATACGATTATATTATTGAAATGATCTGCGACTGGTGGGCGTTCAGCTGGGCACAGGAAAATCTGGATGAGATATTCAACTGGTACGAAGAACATTCAAAGTATATGAAGCTTGCTCCCGACACAAGGAAAACTGTAGAAGATATTCTCAGTAAGATCAAGGCTAAGCTGGACGAGGATAGCAATGCGGAAATTCAGCATAGTGGAGTCAAAGGTATGAAATGGGGTGTTAGAAATGGTCCACCATATCCGATAGAAGAAAATAAAAAGGTTGCAAAAGTTCGCAGACATGATAATCTTGTAGAAGAAGCAATTCATTCTGGGGAAGTATCCAAGACAGTCAATAAAGATAAACAAAAGCGTCATACCAAATCAGACCATTTACCAGGAAGAAGCTATCTTGATGGCGATGTAGAATATGCTCAGAAGCTGGTTGATAAGTATGGCGGTAAAGGTGAATCAAGATTAGATCGCAACGGACACTGGAATCATCGAGAACGTATTACTGCCGATCATGATATTGGTACGTACGTTGATGAAAGCGGAAACGAAGTTGTATCTAACACAGCTATGATCGTATATTCTAAAACGGGAACGCACGTTTATCCAGCAAGAAGAAAGGAGAAAAAATAATGCTTAGTCAGAGTCTTGAAGGAAAAAGAGTTAAAATAATTTGCACAGATGGAGAAGAATTTGAAGGAATTGTTTCGGATTATATATTTCCAGACGACAACGAACCAGAGGGAATCGCAGCAATCGACATTGAAGATTGTCCACAGAGACCTGGATTGTGTATCGGCTTCAATGAAGATGAAATCGAGTCAATTGAGGTATTGGGGTAGACCATGAACCATTTTACCGTTTTCGTTCATATACGGATGATATAAATCTTTATCCATGCTAATCCCTCCTTCCATATATTTTTGTGGAATACAGTATATAGCGTAACAAAGAAAAAGTCAATAAATTTATAAACTGACCCATGAGTCTTAACTGGCTTGTGGGTTTTATTTAATTGGAGGAAAATTGAAATGAAAAAATCAAGTTGGAAGTTAATTCTTATTATTGTTGCAGGAATTCTTGCGGTTGTCATGTTAGGCGTATTCGGAGTGCAGAGCTCGCAGAATAAAGCTTTTTCACTGGAGGAGCAGGTGAATACAGCTGATTCAGACATCAAAGTTCAGGAAAAAAGACGTGTGGATCTGGTTTATAACCTTGTAGATTGTGTAAAGCAGTACGATAAACACGAAGCTGATACACTTACCGCTATCGTAGAAGGGCGAGGTTCTACAGGAGATATTGAAAATGTCACCACTGCGATTGCAGCTGTAAGCGAGGCTTATCCAGAATTAAAATCCAATGAAAATTACAAAGAGCTAATGAATGAGCTTTCTATTACAGAAAATCTGATTGCCGAATACCGTAGCAATTACAACAAACAGATAAAAGTATATAGACGTTATGTGAGAAAATTCCCTACACGAATCTTTTTAAATATTCTTGGATATGAGGTTCAGGAGTATACATATTTGGATTATGAAGCTCCTGTCGATGCTCCGCAGAATCTGTTTGAGGAATAAGTTTATGAAGAAATGGAACGGATTTGATTTCGGAGACTTTGAAATCACGAAAAGAGAAATCTTAGCAAGTATATCTATCATTGCGGTTCTGTTACTTATTGGCTTTATAATTTCCGGTAAAATCTCAGACCATTTGATTGATAAAAACGAAAAGTATAATAAAGCAGTAAAGATCAAAGAACAGGATCTGTTTGAATATGGTATGCGAACTGATATTGGCAACGCATTTGTGTACGGTGATTTGGAAGCTGTTGACACTGTTACTTATCCGGAAATTGGTGGAAAGTATATGTATGTGAGAAAGGTTGAAGAGCATTACACAATGCATACTCGTCAGGTTGCTCATACAACAACCGTAAATGGACATTCCCATACATATTATACGACTGAAGTTTATTGGTCATGGGATTATGTTGGGAGTGAGGATAAGATCTGCGAAGAGGTATCTTTCTTGAAACATATATTTCCAAGTAAGAAGATTCAATTACCGGATCATGATTATATTGATACCTTAAAAGAATCATCTCATGTACGTTTCAAATACTATGGGGTTGGTTTGAAATACACCGGGACGATATTTACAGAATTAAAAAATAAAACAATAAAAAACAATTCACCATTCTACGAGAATATGACGATTGATGAGACCGTAGATCACTTAGAATCCGATTTTGCATTATGGTTATTCTGGATTTTCTGGATAATTTTAATCGGAGCAGGTGTCTACGGTTTTTATTATCTCGATAACGAATGGCTTGAATAAAAAGAAAAGGAGATTACAGAAATGAGTGAAGAGATTAAGAGAGAAAAATCATCAATGGAGTTATGGGCTGAAAATGAAGTAAAGATTGCCTGCCATCGTAAAGGGGGCGAATTCGATTATGGTTGTGCCTGCTATGAAAGCGCACTGAAAGCATTTCAGAGTCTTTGTAATGATGGACTTTCTGTAGCGAGTATTATGTTTACTAAAGCTATTCTCAATCGAATGATTGCCGGCAAACCTCTTATGCCTATCGAAGATACTGAAGATGTGTGGAATGAAGTACACGGCAGAAAGGATGATTCTAAACATTATCAGTGCAAGAGAATGAGCTCTCTGTTCAAAGATGTTAAACCCGACGGAACTGTTGAGTATAAAGATGTGGATCGTTTTCATGGAGTCAATATTGCCAATCCACATTGTAGTTATCACAGCGGTTTGATTGATACTGTGATGAGCGAACTATTTCCTATCGCAATGCCTTATATGCCTTTGATCGACGCATATCGTGTGTATACAGAAGATTTCCTGGTAGATCCGAAGAATGGCGACTACGATACGGTTGGTATTTTATACGTAGTTACACCTCAGGAAGAAGAAGTTGAAGTTAATCGATATTTCAAAGGGGCATCGGTAGGATTTGCTGAGATTGATGAAAAAGAGTATCTGGAAAGAAAAGAAGCAGCAAAAGCACGACTGGAGAAAGCAGGTGAAAACGATGCTTAATTTTATTATCGGATTTATTATTGGCGTTATTCTTGGAGTCTTTATGCTTCTCTTTGTACAGGGAGGAACAAGATGAAACGCTATAATTTTATTAAAGGGATGAATAGTAACTTGGAACTTTCTGATAAAGAACGTCGGCGCATATTAAGACGGAGTGTAGAGAAAGATCCATGGAAATTGAAGTGTACCATTGCTATGGAAGAATTTGCAGAATTACAACAGCAGGTAAGCAAAGAAATTCGAGGATATCACGATCAATATGGACTCTTGGAAGAGATGGCAGATGCTTATATTTGTCTGAATTTCCTTGAGTCCATTTTTAATATTAGCCCGGAAGAAATTCAGAAGGCTATTGATGTGAAATTATATAGAGAAAAGGGGAATCTCAAATGAGTAGAAATATTGAAATCGCAGGAACCATATCTTTCGGTGGAAAGCTTCTTAATGTTTATGGAGATCTTGATGCTCCGTTATTTAAGGCTAAGGACATTAGCCATGTTATCGAATATAGTTCTGGTAACGAATGGAAAATGCTTGAGATGTGTGAAGACGACGAAAAGCTGAAACTACCAATGGTAGTAGCAGGTCAGCGGCGATCCGTCAACTTTGTAACTGAGAATGGGTTGTACAATATTCTTTCCCAGAGTCGTATGGAAATCGCGAGAGCTTGGAGACGAATTGTGCATGACGAACTCATTAACATGAGAAGAACCAAAGGACGAAATATCGCAGAGCAATTTGAAGAATGGGATCATGCTCTGGATAATATCTACTTTGATGAAGAAACTGGAAAACTCATGCAGTCAGTAACTGTGCAGGGCGGAGACGTTGAGCAGATTCCTTATGAGGAGGATTCAGATGGAGATTGATAACGTTAAGGATTGCATAGAGGTCAAAATTCATGCTGGATTAGTTATTGAAAATAAGACTTTTGAATTGTGCATGGGCTTAATTGCTGCATATGCCAGAAACGAAGGTCTGAAGGGATTGGATATTCGTTTTAGCGATTTTGGTGGAGGATATTTTGTGAAGCCAATATTTAAAGAAGAAACAAAAGAATGATATTTAATAATGCGGTTTAGGTCACAGTGACGACTTCCAGGTACGAAAAACTACCTAAGCGGAATGAATGTAACACGAGAGTTAGCACCCCGGACGACGCGGCATAGTCCACCGCCCGCATTATTTGAAGGGAGAAAATCGTTATGAGAAAGACAAAACATAATGCGTTGGATGAAAATACGATTTATGGTGCGCCTATTTGGAAATCCAATGGGGCAAAAGGCTCCGGGTTTGTTGAAGATTATAACAGGGAATTGTCACCACATCCTTCTTTTAGTTATGGATTCACCCCTGCGTCTAAAAATATTTTTATGAGTTTGACTATTCACAGAGGAAGGGGAAGACAATGGTAGAGTTTGTTGGGAACTGGGGAGAAAGACCAGAGAGCGCAACAGTAAGATGGAGAAATGATGTAACGGCTGCTAAAGAGCTTTGTTACCCAAAAGATGTTGTGAGAAAAATTGAGGATGAATCTGATCCGTACAAACGGCAGCGGATGCTTTGTGATGCAAGACACAAATATTTATAATGTATGTTCTTTTGAAAGGAGACTATGATGTACGGCTTTAAGATTTTTATATTTTTATGGATTCTTATCGGGGCAATATTTTGCTTATATGCTCTTTCCACTGACAAAATAAAAGTACTTGTAAACGAGAGACCTCTTTTGGAAACAGCCATAGCTATGATGTATGCCATGATTGCTAGTCCATACTGGCTGATTGCGGGAATTATTAAAGTACTATTTAGTAAAGGGTGACGGAAAAGCGAAACAATATTTATAATATTATTAGCGTTATATAAGGCGGTTAGAGCTTTGGAGGAGGTGGAAAATGAACATAGTAATTTACAGAGTTAGTGCAGAAGAACTCGAACGGGTTCTTGAAAAATTATGTCTGAAATTAGACATTCCTTATAAGTACGATAAATACAGACGATTGATTTCAATAGAAAATGGGATACTTCATCCTGTATATATTGATGGGAGAACCGGACCTTGTGAAAAATTAGGAGGGTTGCGTCCAGATTTTTATAATATTGACGACGGGAGAGACGGGATGATGGAATGGATGTTGGAACAAGGGGCTTGTAAAGTAGACGGTATAAAACTGGATAACGTACGTAGTGTGCTGAAAATTATTGATATTTTAAAAATACCGGAGGAAGAGAAATGACTTTATATTTAGTTCATGGTAATGCGTATTACGAAAGCTACGGACATATGGAACATGCATTCGGCATTTACACTGATAAAGGCAAAGCCGAAGCTGCAAAGAAAGTTGTTATTGAATATCTTTATGCGAAAGAGAAACATAACAAATGGTCATATGTAGACGATATTTCAGATATTGAAGTGGAGGTTGTTGAGATCAAATCTGATATGGTTGTGGATATTAACTTAGGAGGGTATTGTGAATGATTAAATTAGAAATTGATGAGTATTGTGATAACTGTCCAGAGTTTGACGCTCATGTAGAGAAAGATGTGCTATTCGCTGGTCATTCTAAGAAATATTTTAATACAAATATTACATGCGAGCATAAAGACAAATGTCGGTGTTTAAAAGATATGATCGAAAAGGAGACTAAGAAAAAAAATGATTAAATTAGAAAATGTGGTTCTGGCTAGTCCGGAGCAGATGAAATTTATTATTCAGGGCATGAGAAATCCGATGAATTCTTGGGAGAAGAGTGATAGCGATACTGATCCGGATTTTTATAGTCTGGCAAATATTGAGATTGGTTCAGACGACCACTCCCTCATGCAGCGCCTCTCCAATGCGGGTACAGAACATCGGAAATATATGAGAATGATGCCAGTATATGTGAGGATTACTGCACCTTTGTATTGGTGGAAAGAATTTGATACTTATAAAGTTGGTACTGTTGCTAACTCTTGTAGTACGATGCACAAGATTGCTGCGAAAGAGTTTGAATGGGACGACTTTTCAACAGAGCATTTAATTCGTGTAAGAGATAGTCATTTAGGAGACACTGTCCCTACGCTTGTATTCGATTCAGTTATTCGTGGCCTTAACTATTGGAGAAATCGTTATTTAGAAACTAAATCTAAGGATGATTGGTGGCAGATGATTCAGCTTCTTCCGAGCAGCTATAACCAGACTCGTAATGTTATGTTGAACTATGAGGTGCTGGCGAATATCTACAGACAGCGGAAGAATCACAAGCTGGATGAATGGCGAGAGGTTTGTAAGTGGATCGAGAGTCTTCCGTATAGTGAGTTGATTACCGTAGACTCTCGTGAGGCGATAAAAGAAGAGCTCAGGAAGGAAATTATGAAAGCCAGGAAATTCCCTGTCCCTTGGGAAGCACATGGCACTGCTGAATACGCTAAAATACATCCAGATCAGTTAATAACAATAGCGGAGATGGAAGCTGATGCAAGACGAGCGATAAAGGAGGAATAACGTATATGACGATAGTTGTTAGCAGTTTGGTATTGATATTAGAAAGTACTGTTATGAGTAGTATTGGATACGGCATAAATACTTGGCAGTGGTGGGCGATGATTTTGCTCACTGTATTATATGCGTTTATATTGACGGTTTCATATTATTTGGAGGACTAAAATGCAGGAACAAATGACTGTAGATTCTTTATTAGGTCTACTCAACGCTATTTCTGAAGCTGGTCATGGAAGCCTACCTATATTCATTGGTGAAAAATATCCGCTGTTGAATAGTGCTTTGATGATTGACCATCATCGGGATAAGTTAATAATCAGAAACAACTATTACGACGAAAAAATGGCAGAAGCATTGAGTAAGGCAAGGAGCGATTTAGGAAAAATCTATTATACTTATTTATCAGATTGCCTTAAAGCCGGTGAGATGGAGGAGATTAAGACTGGAAGTAAGGAGGACGGATGTTTATGAAATACTTTATTGCGAAACTAATTGAATTTGGTGCAATTTGTACAGTTGCCATAATTTTAATTAAAATGGGATATGGTTGTGAGACCTGGCAGTATTGGGTAATTTTGGTTCTAATGGCTGTATATGGTTGTGCGTTCGCAAGCGAGAAAGACGAAAGGGACTTGGAATGATGGAAATGGTACTTATAGCATTAATCATTACGATCTCCTGGATGCTGTTGCGATTTATTTTTCCAGATTTGAACGATACAGTGTGCACCATATTCTATTATCTAACCATGTGCTCATTTGGCATGTGGTGTTTTTATTATATTGGAGTCCTCATAGCAATAACTTTTTAATAGGAGCTTCCTGTATAATAAAAAGCGTAGACGTTGAAAATTGAAAATACCTCAGAGTACAATAAGACTACTGACTGGCAGGTTAGTAAAAATCTTATTGAACAGAGAGGTATCTACAATGAAGTCTAACACACAGAACGCAAAAATTGAAGCTATTACAGAAAAAACTTTGGTACTCGGAATTGATGTCGGAAGTGAAACGCACTATGCCAGAGCTTTTGATTACAGAGGAATCGAGTATTCGAAGAAGCCATTTAAGTTTAGTAACACAGAGGCCGGATTTGCGACATTTAAGGAATGGATCCTGGACCTCAAAGAAAGGCATGAGAAGGATAAGGTGGTTCCGGGTATGGAACCGACCGGGCATTACTGGTTCAATCTTGGAAAGTTTCTACAAGATAATGAAATGAAACCGGTTCTTGTAAATCCTCACCATGTGAAAAAAACAAAAGAACTCGACGACAATAATCCTACTAAAAATGACCGTAAGGATCCGAAAGTTATAGCAGGATTAGTTAGAGAGGGACGTTACATGATCCCATATCTGCCGGATGGTGTTTATGCTGATCTTAGAACAGCATCAAACATAAGATTCCAGTTACAGGCGGAACTTACAAGAATTCAAAACAGGATCAGTCGTTGGTTCAATATATATTTTCCTGAATATAAGACGGTATACGGAAAGCCGGATGCCAAGAGCGGAATGCTAATCCTTAAAGCAGCACCACTCCCTGAAGATATCCTGACGTTAGGTATCGATGGAGTGAACCAAATCTGGCGCGATGCGAAGTTAAGAGCAGTTGGAAGGGCGAGGGCGAAGACTCTGATAGAAGCTGCTGAGCACAGCGTTGGAAGCAAAGAAGGTGCGATGTCTGCAAGAATGGAAATCCGAATGCTTCTGGAGGACTATGAATCCAGAAATACGCGTCTACAGGAAGTTATGGTTCTAATTGAAGAATTGGTAAGAAAAATTCCGATGGCTGAAAAGCTGTTAGAAATCAAAGGTGTGGGAATCAGGACAGTGTCAGGGTTCCTTGCAGAAGTAGGTGATATCAGCCGCTTCAACAATCCGAAGGAACTGCAGAAGCTTGCAGGATTGGCATTGGTTGAAAATAGTTCGGGAAAGCACAAGGGCGAGACAACAATAAGCAGACGAGGTCGAAAGAGACTTAGATATCTGCTCTTTGAGGTTGCAATGTCACTTGTGTCGAAGAACCAGGAGTTCAGGGAACTCCATAATTATTACACAACCAGAAGGCTGAATCCGTTGAAGAAAATGCAGTCACTTATGGCGATTGCAGCCAAGCTGATACGTGTCTTTTATGCCATGCTGACAAAAGGTGTGGATTATGATCCGAAAAAGATGGTCAGTGACATCAAGAGATCGGCAGTTTATCTACAGGCTGCGTAAGAAAGACAAGTAACTGTAATGGGGGCTGTCAAGTGGACAGCCACTGAATTAAGCAGAATGTAACAGATAACGTCCACTGATCACAGTGCTGGAACAGGAAGCGAGTCAGTAATCAATAATACAAAGAATGAGCCAGTAGTCGGCAGGAATATTTTCCATGGGGCGAGACCCCGTATAGGAGCATAGCTGACACCCTGGTTATGGGCAGGCAGGACGAAGGAAGTTAGGACCTCTGGAGACAGAGATGATCCTGGTGGATATAGGAGGTTAGCTGCCATAGAGGGAAGGGTATACACAAGGCCAGTAAAGCGAAAATCAATGACGTTTTATTTCGTATACCATTCAACCGCTATTTCAGTACCTGATACATCGAAATGCTCATAGCTGTGGCTTATTCACTGAGATATGAAAGGTTGAAAAACCTTGAATTTTCAATAAAAAACACTTGATTATATGAGGAGGAAACTATTATGGATGATTTAAAATGGTGTTTAAAAGTCATCTCGATAATGATTGGTGTTACTTTATACGTTTCTATATGGTGGGCAATGCCATGGGGAGTCAATTGTTATAAAAAGCATCCAGATAATAACGGATGGAATTTTATATACCTTATGTACAAGTTTTGGGTTATCGGACATGTTATCGCTATATTCATGGCATTCATATGGGCGTGGAATTAAGAAATTTTAATTCGCAGAAAAGGAGAAAAAGGAGCATGTGGAGAGAAGAGTTAATTTTGAATAAGATATTTGCAATCATTATGATTATTATTGGAGCGTTGTCAGTCCCGGTCGAGTGGGATGCAACGTTCTTTTTATTTACTTTGATTGTCGGCGGATATCTGTTCTTTGCCAAACGAAACTGGATTGTTTTGTGAGGTAATTATTATGGGAAGAGCTGAACGAAGAAGAGAGCAGAAGTTGGAACACAAATCCAAAACGGTTACATACAATCTCACGAAAGAGCAGTTAGATGCAATGGTTCGTGAGAAAATCGGGGATGAACTTGTACGTGTCAAGAAAGAAGGCACAGATGAAGCCGTAAATACAGCGCTTACTCTGTTGCTGACGTTGCCATTGGAGGTTCTCATGGACCATTTTTGGAAAAAATCATACCAGCAAAAGATTCCTAAGTTTGCCGATCTTTTGATTGAGTATTATGAGAAATGGCAGGACGGCGAACTGGATTTGGATGAGTTAAAAGAAGACCTCTGGAAATATGGGGGAGTAAAATTTAGGGAGGGACAGATCAATGACAAATGACGATATGAGAAAGAACAGTGAAGGGTATTCCGATCCAACTGTTTATAATGCTTTGAAGAATATTGAGAAAGATGGGGACGAAAGATTCCATAAACTTCTTGATTCGATTTTCACTATTTGCGAGCTTTCCGGGTTCCATATCGAAGAAAGAATCATTGTGAAAGACAAGAAAACTGGTAAAATTTGGAGGTAGAAAGCGACGAATATTTCTAATCTAGGATAGAATTTCGTCTAATCTAGGTTAAAAATCCTGGTAGTAACAGGTCATTTTTCTGCCCACTTTTGGGTTTTTGGATTTGACCAAAGCCCACTTATTTTTGACCAGAGCGAAAAATTTGAAGAAAAATGGAGCAGAAAATCGGAATTTTGGTCAAATTTCTGGTCATTTGCCCGGTTTCTGCCCACTTTTAAAACCCCACTTTGACCACGAAAAACCCAGTGTTTATGCGGGTTTGCGGGCTTTTTGCCCACTTTCCCACTTTTTTCTTTAAACTATTATGATAAAAAAATTAATATAATA
>OGRY01000310.1_pt1 | contig 42678 bp, 30 predicted proteins | sample 1553551 | NCBI WGS metagenome assembly OGRY01 (sample SAMEA2580101, study PRJEB22360) | human gut metagenome | biome: human gut; feature: human-associated habitat; material: faeces | place: Denmark | collected 2008/2010
GAAAAATATCTATTTTTTGTCTTTTAGGTATTGACTATAACTAGCTGGTCTTATAGGCGTGGTTGTGAAGGATCCGGCTTACTGTGGAACGGCTGAAAGTCCTGTCATTCTGAGTGGTAATTTTGTTTTCGTTCAGATATTTCGTGATCTGGCTGATGCTCCATCCGTCAGCTGCCATCTGGAAAATCTGCCGTACAAGTTCTGCATTTTTATCCGGAATCAGATTTCCCGCCTGGTCTTTCTGATATCCCAGACAGCGGTGCAGCTGCCGCATGGGATGACCCTTTCTGTATTTCTGCTGAATTGCCATCTTAGTCAGCCATCTGGCATTTTCGCTTTCTGCCTGGGCAAATGCCGCAAAAAGAGTCAGCAGCAGTTCCCTTTCCTGGGACAGCGTATGGATTTTCTGAAGTTCAAAATATATATCAATTCCCAGTTCCTTCAACTGCCGGGTGGTTTTCAGCACAGTATCTGTGTTGCGTGCAAAACGGGTAATGGATTTCGTAATAATCTGCCGAAAACAGCCTTTCCGGGCATCTTCCAGCATTTTGCAAAATCCGGGGCGGATCTCTTTGTAGCCGGAAATTCCAAAATCATAATATATTTCTGTCAAAATGTAATTTTGGGTTTTCTTCATAAATTCCTGATAATGGCGAATCTGATTTTCCAGGGAATCCTGCTGATGGGGATGAAGGGTGGAAACGCGGCAGTATATTGCGGTGGGAATGGATGAGATGGGTGCCGCAGTTGGAATGGATAATGGATTTTCCGCTGCCGGAATGGATAATGGATTTTCTGCTGTTGAAATGGATAAAAGATTTTCATAGGGGGATGAAAAAACGGACTTCTGTATTTCGCTCATGTTGTCTGGCCTCCCTTCTCCGTTTATTGTAGGCTTCCATCTTTTCCTCACTGGAATATGCGCTGCTGCCAGATAAATTCCAGGTGAGAAGCTTTCGGGTGCTGGCGTATTCGGCGCCTTTCAGACCAAGCTGGTTCAGCCAGATGCGGAAACGATATTTTTCACTGGCTCCGGAACTGGTATTTTTTCGATTGGGCACTACCCATTTACGGGCATGGGCTGTCTGAAGGAGTTTCTCCAGGAACTGGCGGTACGCTGCTTCTTTCTCCGAAGAAATGAATGAGTTCTCTTCCACGATCAAAATGGAGTCCTCTTTCATGGTAAAGCCAGGAATTGCTTTGTTAATAAGGGTTTGCTTTTCCGCTAGAATCGCGGACAGATTTGCTCTTGCCTGCGCGGGCAAATTGCTCAATGAAAACTGCAGGACTCCGTGGGCCTCAAAATCTTCCGAAATTGAGGCATTTCTGGAAATGCCACTATTTTCCGGAACACCTGCGTTTAGGGAAATACGGTCTAACTGAAAGGTTAAAATCTGGTTCATTGGCTGCCTCCTCATATGTTTTTTGGTAAGCTCAATATAACATAAATTCGGAAAGCCATTTCGAACAGTTCTATATTGTATTTTATAATCGGGCATGCTACTATGAACTTGTAAATATCAGCTTACAGCAATGCACCGGAAGCGCTAAAAGACATCTATAAAAAAATTTTGTGGGCTTTACTAATAAAGATGAATGTGCCCGTAGACGTGGTAAAAGAAATGATGGGCGAGATTGGAGGTCATGGAATGGGTTATCTATTTGAAAACATGGAGAAAATGGACATCCAGGCTGAAAGACGAAATACGCAGAGAGAAAGAGATCGCGCGGATATGGAAAAGGAACGGGCAGATTCGGAAAAGGTACGAGCGAATTTGGAAAGGGAGCGGGCGGATGCAGCGGAATTAGAAATTCAGAGATTAAAAAAAGAACTTAAAAAAAGAATGCATGTAGCTGGAAAATAAATTTCAACAAGGGAAACCAAGCACGATTAAAGGTATTAACATTTTTTACTGGTTTAGCAAAAATATCCTGCATCAGTCATGCCCGCAAAGAGGTTTGACTGGGCAGGATGTTTTTGTCAAAAGGCGCGTTTTTTATCCAGCGAATGTCTTCTTATGTGTTTTGGGACATAATAAACAACATGTAAGTTCGTTCAACTATGGGAAAATTCGAACGACAAGGGCCGTGCTGGTTGCGATTAGTATTCCGATTTTTACGAGCCAGTTGGAGAAAGCAAGAGAAGCGACAGATGTGGCAAACATTAGATCTGCGTATGCAGAAGCTGCTGCAGAGGCAATTACTGCGGAGGTAGGAAGTACAATTACTAAATCTACGAACAAAATGCAGAGTTCCGGGGCAATTGATAAGATTGCTTCCGAGAGTGTTGGTCCTTGGGAATCTTCAAAAATCACAATCACTGCAGGCACAGCAGCAACTGTGACAGCAACTGTTGGTGATAACGGCAATACAACATTTGCGCTTAGTGGCGGTGCAACAGTTGCTAACTAATACTCAGTAGGGGGAAACTAGATAACAGGCTTAATATTATCTTATCTCGCTTTTCAATAAAATGAAATTTAATAGTTTAAGGACAGAACCTCTTCATGGGCTCTGTCCTTAATTAGTAATGACATATATTTATTACTCTTACACAAAGTTCAAAATAATCTTATTCAATTTTTGAACATCTTCAGTTGTTTTGAATAAATTAATTAGTTGCTTCAGCGCTAGTTCCGGCACTGTTCATTTTTACAGTCCATTTACCATTATTATCCTTTGGAACATTTACAGTAAATCCAGCTGGAAAATCAAAGGTTGTACTCCAACCTGCTTTCGTCTGTTTCTGAACGACCTCTTTTGTTGTATCAGTTTTTCCAGTTACATAATCAGACATTACTTCTGCATAAGCTGCTCTTAAATTTGCAGCATCGACAGCTTCTTTAGACTTCTCCAACTGGCTCGTAAAAATCGGAATACTAATCGCAACCAGCACGGCAATAATAGCTACAACAATCAGCAGCTCAGCCAATGTAAAACCTTTTTTGTTTTCTTTTGCTTTTTTAAACATTTTAAAGCCTCCTATTTAATATTTTTCATTTTTAAGATTCTGAAGCGTCCGGGACTTCTCAGTTATCCGGAATGGCGATTTTGATGCTTCCTGTGTCACCGTCAAGCTGAAGCTTCAAATAACCACCAACCGATTCGATAAGATCTCGCATCTTAACGATAGCCTTGTCGAATTCCCGAAGCATACGGTCCTCGCAGGAATACTGAATCTTAATCAATGTCTGCTCCTGCATGTCCCGGCAACGGATTCTTATGTAGCGTCCCCGTGGGGGTGTGGTCTCGATACAATTTCGTTTCGCTGTATCAAGTGCCATGCCTACAATCTGGCAAAGCTGATTACCTGATCGATTTTCCTTAAGCTCCTGAACCTCGGCAGATATCCAGATCTCATCCGCGTCTGCTTCTGCTGCAAATCTGTTTAACACTTCATTCATCTCAGGATAGGATGTAAAAAAATGTCTGTTCTGTCTCTGATTCATTCCATCGATGGCATCTAACTTTTGCACTGCCACTTTCCGTTCCGCTCCTTTCTCTTAGGATGTTTGTATTATAACAAAATTTTTTTAATTTGTGCACATAATGTCAATAATAGCAACATTTTTGTCGAAAATGGCTATTGGATGTAGTTTTTGACACAATTTCTGTCATTTTTGACAGTACCAGCTTATAGATATATCCAAAAACAGCCTGAGAAAGGACATTTCCCATTCCCTTTCTCAAGCTGCCATATCCGACTTCGCTTTCACATTTTTTCAAACATATAATCATAATACATTTCCCGTGCCGCGCGCTGATATTTCCGGGAAACAGGAATTTCGGCAGACTGGACTATGAACTTGCCGGTATCCATTTTCTCCACAAAATAAAGGCTGATAATATAACTCTGATGGCACCGGAAAAATAATCTGCCTGGAAGCTGTTGTTCCAGCTCGTCCAGCTTGGCGTAGCTCTCTATGGTTTCGCCATTCTCCAGATGCAGGATCACCTTGCGGTTGGCGCTCTCCACATACAGAATATTTCTGCAGTACACACGGCGAAAGCTTCCGCCCACCTCCTTCAGCATAAGGGAGGCACGGCGCTCCATGGTCGGCTTCTGCCAGAAAAAAGTAATGCAGTTATGCAGTTCACTTACATCAAAAGGATAAAGGAGATACCCGGTGGCAAATACGGAAAAAGCTTCCGCATAGTACCTCTGGGAATCTGTGATAAAACAGATCATTACCTTGCGGCTCCGGGCACGTACCTTCGCCGCCAGCTCCAGTCCGTCTCCTTCTCTGTGAATCGTAGTATTCAGCAGCAGAATATCAAAAGAAGACGCCTCCTCATTAAGATCGTCCAGATAGTCATATTCATCTGCATATTCGCTCACCTGAATATCCATATTTATACCGGTAAGGCTGGCACGGATATATTCTCTGTGTTCTTTTGACTTTTCCACAATTGCTGCCCGCAGCATAACTGGTTATCCCCCATTTTCCACAATAAAATAAAAATATCTACATCATTTCCCGCTCTAACAGCTCATCAATAACCATTGGCAGAAGCCACTCTGACGGCTCATCAATAACCGCTGGCAGAAGCCGCACCGGCTGCTGCAGAAGTATCGGCAGGAAGTCCGCTGTCTGCTTTTCCGCCCTGCATGGTTTCATAGAAGGTAGCTGTCACACCTACGTTCACGCTTCCTGTATTCAGATCGTCTCCAGCGGCAACATAGCGGAGATCATTTACAATGCATCTCCACTCGCCTGTGCAGAGACGGTTTACAAGGTCTGCGGCCTTGTCATAATCAGACGCTGAAAAGGTCAGGCTGAATAATCTGCGGATCAGGTCGCCGTCCCGTGTCACGTCACTGAAGCTGATATCGTATGTATTGGCATCCTGAAGAAGCTGGTTCAGCTCATCCAGTTCTGCCTTGGAATTATTGTAGCTTCCCATTTTTCCCAGGCTTCCGCTCTGTTCGATGGAATCCAGCTCGCTCTGCATACGGGACAAAGAAGCGGCCTTGGTCTGAAGAAGCATAAGCTCTGTATTCAGCTCGTCCTGCTGACTTTTCGCTTCATTGATCGCGGTTCTGATCGGCTGGTCAATCACTGCATAATATCCAGCTGCCAAAAGGATCAGGGTAAGCACCAGAAGCATAATTTTTTCTCTTGTAGTAAAATCACGGCTCATGATCTTCATTCCTGTGCTCCTCCCTCTGTGCCTGCCTCGAATCCATCATTTGCTTCAGTCTCGTTTCCATCACCGGTCGCAGCACCATCCACGGCTTCGGCTTCATTTCCACCATCAACCACAGTTCCGTCCACCACTCCAGTCTCATTTCCACCATCAACTACAGTTCCATCCACCGCTCCGGTCTCATTTCCATCATCAACTGTAGCCCCATCTACCGCTCCGGTCATGTTTCCATCACCGTCCGCAGCGACACCATATTCCTCACTTCCTTCTCCGCTCTCCACATACAGCGGATCCAGCAGATAAACAATAATCTGTCCTGTAACTGTATCCGATGAAACAGGATTTCCTTTTTCATCTGTGGAATTGGAATCTGTAACGGCAGTCATCACATTACAGTAATCCACGATCGGAACCTGCTCCAGCTCCTGCACCAGGCTGTTAATGTCTGACAGGTTCTCTCCGGTCACCGGAAGGGTCAGCTGATTCCCGCTTACGCTCCAGCTGCTTACCGTCACCTTCGGGAAAATTACATTTTTCATCAGCTGCAAAACCTCCGGGCGGTTCAGATAACTTAACTCATCTGCATTCAGCCCCTGATAAGTATAGTGGGCATATGTTTCCTGCAGATCCCCGAAGCTATCTATATAAGCAGTAATGTCATCCACCTGCTTCTGCAGCTCAGACGCGGCACTCTGCGCTTCGCTCATTTTCACCAATCTGTCTGCAACTGCAACTTTTCCAATAACTCCGGCAGCTACAACAATTGCTCCAATAGCCGGAATGGCAACGAAATAATGTTTTTTCTTCTGTCCTGCAAGGGCCAGATTGATCTGTTTCTTGGGCGCATGGGCAGTACGTCCAAGAGCCGTACCGGCTGCAAGCATCCAAAGAGATGACGTCTCATCCCCGCTTCCATTCATTCTCTCCAGAAGCTCCCCGGCCTCATGGATCTTCACATCCAGATTTTCCTCAAGGCTCTGGCGCATGGTGGCTATGGAAGCACCACCGCCGCAGATATAAATATCTTCCAGGCGGCTTTCCGGATTACTGAACTGATAGAAGTTCAGAGCCCTCATCAGCTCTACACTGATCTGGGAAAAAGCATCCTGGCACACCTCACTGTGGATACAGTCCTCATGGTTCGCCAGCAGCCAGGTATGAGCCAGATGAATATCAATATGAAAAGTATCTGCAAGCAGCTCTTCCACCTGCTCCATCCCCCGCTCGATCACACGGGTAACCTGATGTCTGTCCCCTTTGAAAATAAAAAGGCGGCTGGATGTACTTCCCAGATCCAGGATTCCATATTCCTTATCTTTATCCTGCTCATTTCTCAGCTTATAGTGAAGAAGGTTCTCACAGGCAGACACCTCAGGAGCTGCAAACGTCAGCTTCAGACCTGCCTTTCGCGTCATCAGGCGAAGATCCTCCATTACCTCCAGAGGCGCTGCTGCTGCAAGAAGCTCCATCTCATTGCGCTTCTGGTTCTCCTCTTCCTCTGGCTTTTCCTCTTTCTTTTTCTTTTTGGAAGCTTTCTTCAGCTTCTTGCCTTTGGGCATTTCCTCTCCGGAACCCCAGGAATAATCAAAAACATACTTCTTTAATTCATCTGTAATATAATCACGGAATTCATAAGGCAGGTTGTAAACCAGCTGCTCCGCAGTCATTTCCGGCATCGTCACATTACGAAGGAAACAGATTCCTGAAGACACCACAACAGCCGCTTCTTTACAGCGGATCTTGTTCTTTTTCATGGTTTTTCGGATCAATTCTCCTGTGGTCTCCACAGAAACAATTCTGCCATCCTTGAGAAGCCCTTCCGGCATCTGCACCGAAGCGGTCTTCACAATATTCTCACCTTTCATCAGAACCAGCTTCATCTGATCCTTGCCTATATCAATTCCAAGACATGATTTTGCCATATATATCCTCTTTCTATGTCTTTTCTTGTTTCAATCCGGATTGCACAGCTCCCAGAGCGTGTTTGAAAAAGGCTTTCTGCAAGATGTGCGTCACAATTTGTGGGAAATTTTGTCCGGATGAGGGCGTCGTAGCGGGCTACGACAACCGAATTCGAGCAAAATATACCGCAAAGTGGGGCGTGCAGATTGCAGGAATGCTTTTTCAAACACGCTCTAAAGCATGCTTGAAAAAGGCTTTCTGCATCTGTACTTTACAGCAGCCCCATATACCAGTTCACCAGCCCGTCCCCATACAGCAGCATGGCATAAAACGCCAGTGCAATGGCAGGTCCGAAGGGAATCTGCGGCCCTTTCTTCTCTTTTCCCCGTTTCTGGATAGCTCCCATAATAAGACCGAGAATACAGGAAAAAAACAGGGCAAACAGGGATGCTGCCACTCCCAGGTACAATCCCATCACCACAAAAAGCTTCAGATCGCCGCCTCCCATGGTCTCTTTTCCAAGAATTTTATCAAAAAGCAGGACAAGAGCCAGCATAACCGCTCCGTAGCCCACTCCTGAAGCCACATGGTATAAAACATCCATTCCGCTCATTTCCGTAAAAGGAATCGCCACGAACCAGGCAATTACAGGGATCAGAAGGCATCCGTTGGGAATCTCGAAAATCTCCAGATCCACCAGGGAAAGACAGAACAGACAGCAGGCCAGCACCATATTTCGCACAAACTCCGGGGAAAGATCAAACCGAAGAAGAGTGAGCACGCTCACCAGTGCAAAAAACAGCTCCGTGAGCATGTATCTTGGGCTGATTTTTGTTTTACAGTAACGGCACTTTCCGCCCAGAAATATCCAGGAAAAAACCGGGATCAGATCCAGAAAGCCCAGAACATGTCCGCAGCTTGTACAGTGGCTTCTTCCTTTCACAAAGGATTCTCCATGGGCGATCCGCCATGCGGCGCAGTTCAGAAAAGATCCAAGCACCGCACCAAAAACACCTGCTAATACACAACAGTATATCATAAAAAAGGTATCTTCATATATCGACATTTTAAAATTTTACCTGTTTTTCCAAATTTTTTGTATTTTTATTTCGTAAGCATCTTTTTTTCGGCACTTTTTCCACAAACAGCAGAAAGGGCAGCCTTCTTTTCCCGGAATTACATAACGCTGTACATCTGGAACATAGCAATATAAACAGCCAGAACGATATATCCGGCAACCACAGCCATGAAAATCAGCAGTGTGGGCTCCAGTTTTTTCAGAACGTCCTGTACTGCCATATCCAGTTCAGATTCGTAATAGCCGGAAACTGTGTGCAGAGTACTCTCCAGCTCACCAGTTTCCTCTCCAACAGCAGTCATATCCACCAGAATATCCGGCAGACAGTCAGCCTCCCGCATACACTCGCCAAGGGTGTGGCCCTCTTCCAGACGGGAGGTCATTTTCCCCACGCACTGGCTGATGTAATAGTTGTTGATAACCCTCGCAGTAATGCTGACCGCTCTTGTAAGCTGCAGACCAGCTCCGATCAATGTGGCCAGGTTTGCGGCAAACTCACTGGCTGCACTGAGAAGGGACACATTTCCAAGCACCGGGATTTTCAGTGCAAGCTTCGCCACGTTCATCCGACCTTTTTCCGTATTGGCGTAAAGCTTGAAGATAAGGGCGATGGCAGCGAACACAACTATGATCAGGAAAATATATTTCCGGAAAAAGTTGGATATCAGGATCAGGGACTGTGTGATCAGCGGCAGCTCTGCATCATAGGATGCAAAAATGTCCATAAAGGTAGGTACAACCTTCACCATCAGAACGATTACTACCACTACTGCAAGTGCAAGGACGAAAACCGGATAAATCAGGGCATTTCGCACTTTTGCACGCATTTTTACCTGTTTGTCATAATGCTGGTACATGGTCTCAAAGGCCTTGGACAGGTTACCGGATTCCTCTCCGGCGCGGATGGTCTCGATGAAAACCGCCGGAAGCAGCTTGCCGCCCCGCTCCTGGAAGCTGGTTGCCACGCTTCGTCCTGCCTCAACATCCTCTGCCACTTTTTTCAGAATGCCTTTCAGCTTTTTGTCTGTCATTTTGTCTCCGATCAGCCGGACGGTACGGCCGATGGGGATTCCGGACTGGAGGATAATGGAAAACTGGGCGCACATCAGGGAAAAAGCTTTGGCATTCAGGCGGTTGCCGCCGATTTCCATGCTGAGAAGCCCGGGCTTCTTCTCTTCCACCTCTGTAAGCTTCAGAACAATATCGCAGTCCTGCTTGATGCGGTCAACCGCGTCAAACTCATTGAAGCCCTCTACCACGCCAGAGACCTTTACTCCGTCTTTGGAGATGGCTGTGTATTTGTAGGTTGCCAATTGTTGTCCACCTTTCTTGCGCAGTTTTTATGCCACGCAGCCTTTAAGTCACTTCACAGCTGATCAATATGCAGGGAAGTGCTTTTTTCAAATTCGAATTTTCGCTTTAGCTGATCAATATGCAGTAAAGTGCTTTTTCAAATTCAAATTTTCACTTTCCGAAACACTGAAAAATATATATGCATCTAAAGTCCTTTACGCATTCTTCTTCACATAAGCCTGGTCGTGACTATACTCCACAGCCACAGCCTTGTCGATCTGTCTGGAACGTACCAGGCTTACCAGTGACTGGTCCATGGTCTGTCCTCCGATTGCCGCACTTGTGGCAATGGCGTTGGCGATCTGAGGGGTGTTTCCGCCGCGGATCATGTTTCGGATACCGTCGGTTACAACCATAACCTCACTTGCCAGCACACGGCCGCCTGTTTTTTTCTTCACAAGCTGCTGGGAAATAACAGCCATCAGGGTCATGGAAAGCTGCAGACGGATCTGGTTCTGCATTCCTTCCGGAAAAACCTGCACCATACGGTCAATAGCGTCGGAAGCACTGCCTGTATGCAGGGTTCCGAATACAAGGTGTCCGGTCTCAGCTGCTGTGATCGCAGTTTCGATGGTATCCTTGTCTCGCATTTCACCGATAAGGATTACGTCAGGGTCCTCTCGCAGACTGGCACGAAGACCTTCGGAAAAGCTTGCAGTGTCTTTGCCAACCTCACGCTGGTTGATGACACAGAGATCCGGGGTGTATACATACTCAATCGGATCTTCCAGAGTTACAATGTGATTTTTTCTGGTGTGGTTGATTTCGTCCAGCATGGCTGCCAGAGTGGTGGATTTACCAGAACCAGTCTCACCGGTTACCAGGACGATTCCCTTGTGGAGGCTGGTGAATTCCAGCGCAGAGGGAGGAAGTCCCAGGGAGTCCAGTCTTGGAATGGATTCGCTAAGCAGACGGATGGCTGCGGAGACTTTGCCCTGCTGTTTGAATACATGACATCTGCAGCGGATTCCTCTTATTTCACGGGAAAAATCAAGTTCTCCGGTATATTCCAGTTTTTCGTACATAGCGTCTTTCGCCAGATCCTGGCAAAGCATATCGCAGTCTTTTTCTGAAAGATGTTCCTCTGCCATGTTCTCCAGCTGGCCATCCAGACGGTATTTCGGCGGCAGGCCGCATACCAGGTGGATGTCGGAAGCGCCGCTGCGGCGGGCTTGTTCGGTTAGGTCTTCTATATTGTACATAATTTTGGTCTCCTGACTTTCTGTATTTTAGCGAGATAAAAGTTCTTCAATGCGGACGCATTTGGACAATGTGTATTAACTGAAACTTCAACGCATTAAATAGCAATTTAGTTAACTAAATGGATTACTCCTCTTCTGCTGTCTTCATATCCCCGGTTTCGTAAATGACTCGCTGCACTTCCTCGGCAGTGGTAATTCCCTCTTCCACCAGCTGAATGGCATTTTCACGCAGTGTCTTGAACTCGCTGTGGGCGCTGGCCAGTTCCTGTTCGATGGCAGATCGTCCAGCCTGCTGGGAAATGAGGGGGCGGATTTCCGGGGTGATTTCCAGAATCTCGAATACACCGATTCGTCCGCGGTAGCCTGTATTGAAGCAGTCTGCGCAGCCCTCGCCCCGGTAGAAAATATGCTTGTGCTCCGTGCTAAGACCAAGGCGTCTTACTTCCTCGTCTGTCGCCTCATAGCTCTTTTTACACTTGGGGCAGATCCGGCGGACCAGTCTCTGGGAAATAACGGCACGGAGAGCGGTGGCGATCAGGTACGGCTCAACGCCGATATCCTCCAGACGTTCGATCGTTCCCACAGCATCGTTGGTATGGATTGTGGAAAGCACAACGTGTCCGGTGATTGCGGCACGCATACTGATCTGGGCGGTCTCACCGTCTCGGATCTCTCCGACGGCAATGATGTCCGGGTCCTGACGAAGGATGGCACGAAGACCATTGGCAAAATCCATGCCTGTTTTCTCATTGATCTGCACCTGGTTTACTCCATCGATATTGTACTCAACCGGATCCTCCAGAGTTACTACATTGACTTCCTCTGTATTTAACTGGGAAATCATGGTGTTCATGGTGGAGGATTTACCACTTCCGGTAGGGCCGGCGATCAGAATAACACCGCTGGTACAGTGGATAGCCCGCTGGTATTTCTTCAGGTTGTCACCCATAAGACCGATGGAATCCGGAGTAAGATAGCCGGCTCTTTTGTCCAGAAGACGGGCTACGATTTTTTCTCCATATACAGTAGGAAGAGAGTTTACACGAAGGTCAAACTCACGCTTCTTATTCTTAACATTGAATCGTCCATCCTGTGGAACACGGCGTTCTGCAATATCCATTCCACTCATGATTTTCAAGCGGGAAATAACGGAGTTCTGAAGGTTCTTGGGAATCGTCAGAATCTTACGGAGCACACCGTCAATACGCATGCGCACCTGAAGCTCTTTTTCCTTTGGCTCAATGTGGATATCACTGGCACGCTCCAGAATGGCACGCTCGATAATGGAGTTTACCAGACGAATAGTTGGTGCATCGTTAATGTTGTCGTTGAGGATGTTTCCTGTAAACTGCGCTTCTTCGCCATTGTCCTCTTCGATCGGAGCCTCACGCTTCATGGCCTCAATAGCCCTTGCGGCGCCTTCGTTTCCGTAAAGGACCAGGATGGCATGCTCCACGCCCTCTGTGGTAGCAATCATCGGAACAATCTTTTTACGGACTGCTTTCTTAACTTCCTCGATCGCATAGAAGTTCATAGGGTCGCTCATGGCCAGATAAAGCTCGTCCCGCTCCATGCGGACCGGCACTACCTGGAACTGTTTCGCAATGTTTTTCGGAACAACTTGTGCCATGGAAATGGGAATGGTGGTTTTCGAAAGATCTATGTATTCAATACCCAGCTGAAGACGAAGTGCCTCGATCAGCTCTGCCTCTGTGATGATTCCTGCTGAGATCAAAGCCGCTCCAAGCCGTTCCTTGGTCTCCTTCTGCCTCTGCAGTCCCATATCCAGTTCTTCCGGTGTAATCGTCCCCGCCGCGATCAGCAGGTCACCAAGACGTTTGTATGCCATGTGGGGGTCTCTCCTTCTTATATATGTAATGCGTTTCCTATATGTCTACCATTCTGGATTTATCATAATCTCATTTGATGGTATAATGTCAAATTTATTTGTAACCAGTTTTTTTCCATTTTTGTCTGTAATCTGAAGTTCCACATGAAATACTTTTGAACCTGTATCATATGTCACACTTTCGACCCTTGCTTTCAAATTATAAGAACTATAGCTTGCTGATGAAAGTAATTTCTGCCATACAAGATTCCCCTCATCATTAGTTATCTGTACTCCGATTTCGCCGCCGGTTGTACCTGCTGCCAGATTTCCTTTATCATCAATTACAGCAAAGCTACTCTGCGTTTTTCCATAAACCGGGCTGAAATATTTCGTCACCCGGTTACTGCTATCAATTGTAATTTTCGTTGTATAACGCAATTCTTTCTCTATTATATTAGTCAGGGTAGAGCACAGCTGTTTTCCATGAGAACGAGTAAGTGATTCATTGTACATTCTCACTGCAAAAGCCATTCCCTGTGTCATAACCTGACTCGCCAAAAGTATAATAATAGTAGCTACTAACAGTTCTCCCAGAGAAAAGCCTCGTCGCCCCAACAGCTTTTTTCGTATTTTCTCTGAAATTCTTTTTCTAGCTGTATGTTTCATTGCTCTTCTCCCATTAATTTTTTCTACCAGCAGTTTCTTTTATTTAGAATAATCGTAATAATAATATTTTTTATTAGTATTTTTATCTGTTTCATACACTTTTACCGGCAGAGAAACTGATTTTTCAGTTCCAGTGCCTGTTTTTTCTGAAATAGTAATTTCGGGACTGTTTGTCCCACTGCCGCCTATTTCCTGTCCTGCAACAAATGCAACATCTGTATTATCAGCCTTTTTATTTACTCGCGCAGCTGTAACAACTGCACCTGCAAGCATAAGTACCGCTAACGACAAAATAATCATCGTTACCAGAGTCTCAGCAATGGTTTCACCAGAATTACTGTGAAGTTTTCTTTTTAAAGTTCTCTTCTGTCTCATTCTGTCACGCTTCGCTCCTTATCGCCATAAATTATGTCTGCGGATTTCCATGTATACGTTATATAAGTAGTTCTAACCTTATTGTCAGCAGTTGTCTCAATCTGTTCTGCACTTGCAGTCCCTGGCATACTTAACATCATCTGACAGGTATCACTTCCGCTTCCGGTGGTAAGCAATACAGAAATATCAAACCCAGGGTTTGCTGTTTCGCTGACATTCTGGGATTGTTTAATCGTCATAGTCGCAGTCACTTCCCCGAAATCATCTTTTTTGTCATTCAGATTAGAAGGAACTGAAATAGCAAAAGCTTTCGTATACTTTCCTGCCATCGTTTCAGAATTTTTTGAAAAATCTTCAATATAATCCTTCAAAAATGCGGCGAACTTATCCACTTCAGTCTCATTATTTATAGAAGTTCCACTCCACGTTATCTCCGGACTTCCAGGAATCCCTTCTGTACCATTATAGGTTACCTTTTTCTGCCACTTTATATTTGAGTTTTCAATAGCATCTCTTAACATTCTGGCTGCGCTTGAACATGTGAGATAATTCTGCTCAGCTTTTCGATCTGATTCCACGCGCTTCATGGCAGTTACAGCGCCGTTCAAAATAACTGTACTTACCACTGCTGCTACCATAAAAAGGAGCAGACCAAAGAATATGGAGGTACCTTTTTCTGATTTTAATTTTCTGCATATATTTTTTTTCAGCATATAATCGGTACCTCCATCACTATCTACTCTCCACTTCCCCAGCCGCTATTATCGTCTGCAGAATTATCATAACTCTCATTTGGTACAATGTCCACATAATCACTTGCATTATCCTGCCATCCGTCTGTTTCATTCTGGTTAAAGCCGGAATTCATATCATCTGTCTCTCCCCAGCCATCATTAGCCGGATTGGTTCCTTCAGTTGTTCCACTCATCTGCCCTGTTACAGTCGGAGCCTTCACTGTCAAAATAAGGGAAGCTGTGTAGTTCGTAGCACCATCTTTCCCTGTTACATTTACCGTAACCTTGACAATTCCAGCTTTATTTCCCTGGATCTCAACTTTATAAACGGTACTTCCATTTTCTGGTGCTATAACAGTTTTGACCTCTGCAATTGGATCTGTAACTGCCATTTCCATTGTTTCTTCATCCGCATAGGTCTGTGTATCCGTTGCAGAAACCGGAGTTACCGTAAAATTATCAACCGTAAGTGCATCATTACTAATACAGTCTTCTGGAACAATCAGATTAAACTGTTTCGTCGTCGCCATCACTCCTGCAGCAGATGTTCCTGCAGATTTTAGCATTAATTCTTCTTTTTGGTTTTCCCATTTAATCTCTTTGGCTTCTGGGGTCGTCACTTCCACCCAGGTCATACTTGTATAGGTAATCCCTTCATATTCAAATGTTCCGGAAATAGTCAACGTTACTGGTATCTCCGCTTCACTTGTAACCTTGAATCTGCTATCTGCGACTTGTGTCGTAGTTACTGCACCTTCAGTTTCCTCAGCGGTTTTTACCTCCCAGCTAATCAACGAAGCCAGATTTTTTGATGGTTCCTGCATATTTCCTGCATAAACTGCTGAAGCAAAATCACCATCCGTTATCATGTCTACAGAGTCGCCAGCCGATGAAAAACCTTCTGTTCCATCAGCATAGGTTTCTTCCTCATTAGCCATCTCACTGTCAACAGATGAGATATCTCCATAGTTTTCTGCTGTAAATCCATCACTACCTACCATAGCAGTATTTGCATCTGTAACCTCCACTGCATTTGTACCAGTAATCATTGCTGTAGGTACAGCATAAAGGGTTACTTCTGTAGACTGACCTGCACTCTGTTCAATTGATGCAGGAGAAGCATAAACGGTCAGATCAGCAGTTACCGTTAACGTAAAGGATGCACGATATGGCTGACCATCAGTGCCTGTCGTTTTTACCGTTATCACAGTTGTACCTGTTTTTATTGCTTTGACCGTTGCTATATAGCAGCCTTTACTACTATCATAATAGATATTTGTTACTTCTGCAATATACTCATCTGGTTCCAGAAGCTTTGATGTACCATCTGTATCCGCAGCGTCACTGGCTGTCGTTCCTGTCGAATCAGCTGTTCCATCTGCAGCACCAACCGCAGCCGATTCAGTTGTATTCACACTCTCATCTGCATCAGATGAAAATCCTTCTGCCTCTTCATCTCCTGTATCTGAGAAAACAACCTGCTGTCCACCATCTGAAAAAGCCAATACGTCTGTGTCATTGATACCGCTGCTGTACTCTACCTGCAAATCGTTTTTCCCGGTTCCAAGTTTCTTCTCTATTCCAAGGACACTTTTGCTCTCATGAAGTTCAAAATCCTTTACGGCTTTTCCATAACCTGCATCCCTTTCATCTACAACCAGATTTTCATAAATATCCATAGTTGCACGGCTTTCTTTCCAGTATATACCTTCCAGTGGCCATGCTCCATAATGAACGTTCACATGTCCGTTTCCGGATTTCTGCTGAAGGACAGTCGGGAATGGATAATCCTCACCATCCAGATCACTGCGGTCACCTGGGAAGGAATATTTGCCATTTACATCCTGTCCGTTTTCTTTGATAGTAACTTGCTCGAAAGGTTCCGTGTTATCATTTGAGTTAAGCCATTCCAGAAGAGTTCTGCTTTCACCATTTTTTACAATGGCTTCTTTGTTGGACAGCTGATTCCAGGAAATTTTCATAGCATCACTAAAAATATTGGTTTCTTTAGAACCATTCTTATTATTATTCGCATACCCGATTGTAAATTGTTTTAAACAACTGTCCGGAATATTGTTCTCATAGTAGTAACAGTTCTTCACCTCTACCCTTACATGATGATTAAAACTATTTTCATGTGGTGTTTCACCATTGCTTCCAATTGGTTCAATGGATTTTGCCACCTTAACTGTTTCTTCATCGTTAGGCATTTTTATGTAAGTATAACAATTGCTGATAACAGTTGTTGCTATCTTACATTTTGCATTATCTCCACACTTATCCTTACTCCAATTGTCATCAAGTCCTTTAATCGGACCTCCAAGCAATGCCGTCAGATTTCCTTTGTTCTTAATATAAATTCCACCTGTAATACCGCCAAGAAACAGTTTTGTTCTCGTTTTAAATCCACCCTCAGGTTTTGGTGCGTTTGTTCCTGCATTAATCCGACATCGCTCTTCACATTTGATTTCTCCGCCAGTATAGCAGCTTGTAATATTTCCTCGCATACTTCCTACCAAGCCACCGGCTCTTACTGATACACCATCACTTTTCGTATTATCAAACTCTGTATTCAGATCAATGGTATTAACAGCCGTACATCTTGTAAGATCTACTGTACACATACCAAACATACCGCCGATATTTCCGTCTCCCCAGGAACTCTGGGTACTATTGTCACGAATCACGTAGCCCGATACTGTACAGTTCGTAATTTTTACAGCTGAAGGATCTTTCCCTGCCCCAACAGCGGCCAGTCCACACAAGCCACCAATTGCATACCAGCTTCTTGGACTTTGCTGGTTTCTCTGGATATAGTTTCCGTTTTCGGAATACAGAATAATGTTTTGTACCTCTGCACCGATAATACTGCCAAAAAGACCAACCACTGTGTTTTTACTATCAACTTCTACATTTTTTATGTAATAAGTATTTCCGTCATAATTCCCACTGAAGTATGTCATATATACAGCGGCTTCTTCTTTATCTTCTCCTCCTTTTTCGTCATACATTGAACCGATCTGGGTAAACTTTAACCCACTTACTTCTTGTGATTCAGAATGTGTCATTTCGGCATCCACATCATGCGTCTGATACCAGTAATACTGTGTATTCAAGCTTGTATTTTTATATGCATATCCCAAATACGTATATTTATCTACTTGTTGCTCATAATTCTGATCGCTGATCATGGTATACGCATTCCCAGTACTATAATTCCAGTTCAGATACTGCAGCTGGTCATCGGAACGGATTTCATACCTATTATCCTTGGTTCCGGGCATCGGATAATAGGTATCTGCCTGCAGTTCAAAGCCATCTTCGTCAACCACATTCAGACTCATGGTTGAAATTCCAGCCACCTGCAGCGTTCCATCATCTATACCATACTGCATAGCATTGGCAAAGAATGGATTTATTGTAAATGCATAAGATTGGCCGTTATAATCAAATGACCACTGACCATTGGCCTGCCGACTCTCGCTGGTCATTTTCATACAATCAGCAAACTGAGCAGTTCCCTCTATAGCTGCTTCTGTGGTATATGCGACCACTTTAAATCCATCCAGCCTGGAAGAAAGCGCATTAGACGCATCCGTATTTTCTGTTCCTGTTACAAAACCATCTTTTTCCTTAATTGTCGGTTCTGAAATGTCACTAATAGTTGGGTCAGCATAATAATAGCCATATCCATACTGACTGATTTTACCGCCATCATCATGCTGCTGGCACAGCGTGCTTCCACTTGTCATATGTAACGTGTCATTAGGGCTTTTCACATCCTGCGTATAACCGATATAAGAGAAGTGATAACCATTGTTTGCTCCGCCCTCTTCCAGTTCCCAGTAGATCACACCCATACTTCCAAGATTTACCGGTATCTGCCAGTTTCCATAATGAACTCTTCCGGAAGAATTGGTTACGACTGCTGCAAACGGATAATTGTCTTCTTCCGTTTCCTGATGGCATTTAGACTCTGTCGCTTTGCTGTTAGCAGTTTTTTCTACCAGTTCTTTATAGGAAATGCCCTTTCCTCCACCATTCTGGTTATCATTATCATAAGCCAGCATCTCTCCCAGATAACGGAAGGTTCCGCCATTGAGATAATAACAATCGGAAGAAATAATACCTGTTCCTTTTGGTGCAAATCCATATGTGCTGGTACTTCCTGCTGCTGTCATCGCAACTGCGCAGTAATCATTTCTGAGAACTCCTGCATTATAAGCAGTGAATCCACCAATCACAGAATTAGATCCTCTTGCAAAGGTTACAGCAAGATTACCGATTGCATAGCTGTTCCTGATTATTCCGGCAGAACCGTTTTCTCCTGCAAAACCTCCCAGATATGCATTTCCATACAGTGCATTAATTCTCATGGACGAAATCTCTGCTTCACAGTTGATGATAGTCCCCTGGTTACTTCCGGTCATTCCGCCCAGATATGCTGTTCCATTTCTCTGAACATAGATAAGGCTGTTCTTACCCAGCTGATATCCACTAACTGCACAGTTCTGTATTTTTCCCTTGTTAATGCCCGTAAGCACTCCCATATAAACCTTACGGTTTCTCTCAATAGTATTATCGTAGTTTACATATAAATTTGACACATCATCAGCCGTATTCCAGTCAGCTGCAAGAATAACATTCTGCACAGTACCCTGGTTTTCTCCAATGAAACCAATTTTATTCATACTTGTTTCAAAACTAATCCCACGGATTTCATGCGAACCGCCATTGTAGGTTGCCTCAAAAGCAACAAGCTTTCCATTCTGAATACCAATTGGACTCTGAACAGAAATCTTTTCTGTTATTTTGGCAAACTTCTCCCACTCGTAATTGCTGTTGTAATCAATATCTGTTTCCTGTGTAAATGTGCTTTTCTTAGTACAATCTACATAATCGTTATAGTACAGACTTAGATGATACAACTGTCTCACTGTACGGATTGCGATTCTGGTCGGATTCTCCGGTACTGTATCTGACTGCTCAATCGTTTTTGCAAAATGAGGATTAAAGTAGAATGTCTTTCCGTCCAAAATATCCTCTGCCTGAGTTTCGGTTCCATCTGTATTTCCGCCAACAGCAATTTCACCTTTGATCGTCAGTTTCTGATAAAACGTCTCTGAAAGAGCAGCCATATTCATATCTTCAGCTGGCAATGGATATATTATATAATTAGTTCCGGATACTATTACTGTATAATGCTCTGAGCTTGCAGGATCAATGGTAATTGTCTTCGTCTCTGCCTCTGATGTTCCATTCTGATACTCTACTGTAAAGGCCTTCAATGGTTGTTCCCCATCCTGATAAACCACTCCGTAACCATCTCCGACTATGGTCTGGTTGTCCAGCAATGTAGATGTAATATTTCCGCCGAAAAATCCTATTGTTCTGGATGCGCCTTCAGCATATTTTTCGTAATATACGAGGCTTCCTGCTTCATAGCTTGCCTGCCAGTCTCCATAATGCTGCAAATTTTTCAAAGATGGGTAAGAATAACTGGAAAGTCCCTGGTTTCTAAGATTATAAGGATGGGTTGTGGTGGAAGTCACAAAATCACCTCCCAGCTTATTAATCATCTCTAAACGATTACTCAGTTCTTTATACCCGATGTATTTTCCCTGATTATAACCGCCATCATCTTTCCCCTGGTTTCCCTTAACCAGATAATATACAGATATATTATCCTCATCGATTATAGCTGGTCCAACTGAATATACATTAATTTTACTAATATCTACACCTGCTGATTCATCTGCGTTAAATCCATTATAAGTGACAGCCACATAAGAATTTGAAATATAATTATTGCTGGTTCCACTGGCAATCATTCCGCCTGCTTCGCTTGCAGTTTCCTGATATCCAGCAGTATAACAGGAACTGATTTTTGCATTTCCTTGGCTATAACCAATCAAACCTCCAGTAACTTTGCCTCTTAAATAAGAATCTGAATAACATCTTGTGATCTCACTTGGCGAGTTGGTCTGACCGATCAACCCTCCTGCAACGCCTGATTCTCCGCCGTCTATTACCGTAGCGGCAAAGCTATCTTGAATCACAACTTTGCCGGTGCTGCCAGTCTGACCAATCAGACCTCCTACAGTTCCATTTCCACTAATCCAGGATGTCTCATCGTCCTTTCCTTCCACATCTTCCGTTTCCAAAAATACCTGACAGTCTGATATGGTCGCATCTCCAAGAGTCTCGCCTGCGATTGCACCTATGCTCGCTGTATTTCCATTGGCAAGTTTTATACTTGTACCTGATAAACGGACAGAATTCACCGTCATACCAGCATTTAAAGCGGAAAACAAACCAGCGCCTGTTTTTTCATTTGCAAATTGTGAAGCGGAATCCACAGTCAGATGATAGATCACTGTGTTTCCGTTTCCGGTATAACTCAACAGCTTTGTATTAGTAATTGGTTTAAATGTTAAATTCTTATAGCAGCTGTACCAGGATGTAGTATCGCCATCTTCCTTATCATCCTGCGCTTCAAAATGAATATTACTCTCCTGCACTGCCTTGGTTATATCATCAGTCACACCGGATTCCTGATCCAGATTCTGAAGATGGCGGCCATAAAGAATAACAGCCTGCTCTTTGGTACTGCTATCTGCAAATAAACTGTTGGTTATTACTTCAGAATTCTTGCCATCCACTCTGGAGCTTTCACTTTTCACAGTTACTTTGATTTTAAGCGCTGTTCCAGCAGTCAGTGCATTCCCCTTCAATATTGTATTCTTGTTTCCATATAATGCAGCAAATCGCTTGTCTGCACTTGACAGATCATCCAGTGTAATATTTAAATTGTATTTCTTTCCAACTACCGAACTGCTTTCATTCCCATCCATTATTGATGTAGCAGCAAGGTGTAATGCATCCGCATCATGTACCAGGCATTTTTTGTCTACACTCAGCTTGTATTTCAAGGTAATAGAATGATTCTCTGCATCCGTCAATGTAACTTCAAAAGATAGTGGTTTGCTATCCTGGCGCATGCAGGTGATAGATGCCGTCAGTTTTTCTTCATTTTTTATGGTAATCACTGGTGCTAGTGTAGAAGTACTGCTGCTATCCAGGGTATCCCCTCCATAATATCCGACCTGTGCCCCATCACTCAAACGGTTTTCTTTATAACGTAGATCATCATATGCAATAGGACTGTAATCTTCCCTTGTTTCGCTATAGAATACAGCATATACGCTGGCACTTTCCGGGTTATATTCTACCACCCAGTAGTTATTGTAAAGTTCGCCATCTACGGTATCAGTTGTCACCAGTACACTGGCCGCCCTTTTTGTGTCTGCTTTTTCAGAGGAAAGTGCGTAATAAAGCTTCTGCTCCTTGGTGGCATCTGAGGGCGTCCTTCCCATAGCTTTTGCTCTTTTTTCCCCGTCATAAAGGCTACTGTTACCATTGCTCTGCAGCTTCACCAGATTATTCTGCACCGCCGTATAAATCAGCTCTGCCTTATTATCCAGAGCTTTCTGGCGCAGGTTCTTCCTTATGGAAAAAATCGCGGGCACAGCAATAGCCATGAGGATAAGGAGTATTGCCACCGTGGCCAGAACCTCTGCTAATGTATATCCTTTTTTCTTTTTATTATAAAATGGGTTCATGGTTTCACCTCAATATTTTTATAATATCTTCGAAGCCTCCCGTTAATTACTGTTTGCCTGGAAACACTAACCGCTCTGCGGAATGTTCCCTGCGTTCAATATTCAGAAATGGACAGACTTCGACATATCTCATTATAAATCATGGGTTAGTCTTTCGCAACTGTTAGAATATGAAATGAGTATGCGAACTACGGCATTTTTGCCGTTTATTCCGTGCGAAAAATAAGATAAACAAGTTTCTCCCTTCCTTTTCCCCTTGAAATCCCCCTGTCGAACTGGTACTATTATAGGTAAAAGATTGACGAAATAACTGCAATTTTGACTTGAAATATCGGAATTAGGAATGGGGTAGAGAGTTTTTGATGAAGTCTTTTAAAGTCAGCATCATTTTACCGGTGTATAACGTGGAAAAATACCTGAGTGCGTGCCTGGACAGCTTATTGGCACAGACACTTGAGGAAATAGAGATCGTAGCTGTCAATGATGGCAGTACAGATGGAAGCCTGCAGATTCTGCAGGCTTATCAGTCGTTAAATCCGGAGAAGCTTTTTATATTTTCCACAGAGAACCACGGAGTCAGCAGGGCACGAAATTATGGTTTTGCCCATTCCCATGGAGAATATGTCTGGTTTGTAGACAGCGATGACTTCGTAGAGCCTGATGCCTGCAGACTTCTTTATGAAAAAGCTACTGCTGACGGAAACGACCTGGTTCTTTTCCGTTACTATAATGTAGACTCTGAGACCGGAGTTCGTAAGGAATACATTGCATCCTGTCATAATCAGAATTTCCGCGTTGCAGACAAGCCCTATGAATTACCTGCGATTTCTCCATACCCATGGATCAAGTTCATTCACAGAGACCTGTTTAACGGACTTTGCTTTCCAGAAGGAATCCGGTTCGAAGATCTTCCGGTGGCCTATCTTCTGGCTGTGAAAGCCCGTTCCATCGGATACGTGGATCAGTGCTTCTATAATTACAGAAAAAATGTAGGATTCCTCAGCCGCCTCACGCCTTCCACCCTTCACATCCGAAATGCCATTATTTTTATGAAGGAAGAAATGGAGAAGCTGGGGCTGTTTGAACAATATCAGACAGAACTGGATTTCATTGCTGTGCGCCATTTTTTCTACCGTTTCTGGAAGCTGCTCACCAACTATGAGACTGACCAGAAAGAACTGAAGCTGCAATTGATCAATGAGCTTTTCGATTATATGGAGTCCAATATTCCGGACTGGGAGAGCAATCATTATGTCCGATATTCACTTCCACCACATATTGGGCGGCTGCTCTGTCTTTATGGTTCCAGACAGGAAATGATTTCTTTCGTAGAGGCCTGCAACGGAATGACCGTACAGCAGCAGAAAGCCTGGATAAAGGATTACAAGCTTTCCCACAAAACATCTCCCAGCTATCAGCCTGCCGAGATGATCCACCGGGAAAAAACTTCCTCCCAGTTTTATGGCTTTGCCTATACCGGAAGCCTCGCTCCTGATCCGGAGCAGATTCTTCTGGAAGCCAGCCGTGGAAAAGAAATTCCTACCTGGATATTGAAATTGCTTGTGCACCTTCTGAGGAATTTTGGAGAACACCAGATCATTGTCTCCCTGACTCAGGAGAAGCATGCCTTGTTCCAGGCTCTTCTGAACCGCTATCTTTCCGACAGCACAGCTCTGTCTGAGAATATTACTCTGGTATGCCCGGACAGCGAAGAATACGGCAAGGCACTTGCACTCTCCGGCTATGTGATCACAGACGGACCTTTGCCCTACTATTTCCGGAAGGAAGAGGGACAGTTTGTGTTGCTTTACTGCGGACACAATCTGTATCCGGAAACCGTTCTGAACACACCGGATTCCACCGCTGATACAGGGCTTTGGCAGCATACTATGTTTATGGCAGACTGCCTGTATTTTAACAATGTACAGAACCGGGATATTTACCTACAAGAATGTATGACAGCTAATATCTGCAAAACGCCTTACATTATCGGTTCTTCCACCCACATTCCGGTGATTCCCAATGAATCACACAGGGAAAAGCTCCGCCGCAGCTTGCAGATGGATTCCATGCAGACTATTTTGTATGCGCCGCTGCTTCCAGGGTCCTATATTGCGGACACTGAGCAGACATTCCGGAATTTCATGGCAGCCCTTTACATATTTGACTGTGAACTTTCTGATCATCAGGTTTTGTATCTGCATCTGGATCATGAGAGGGAAATTGATTTTTCTGAATTTAGACATATAAAAGAAATGCCAAAAGATTTCGATGTACCGGATTTCGCTGCGGCGTGTGATATTTTTATATCGGATTATCACAATGCGCTTTCTGCAAAGTTTAGTACCGGAACACAGATTATAAGGTTCCTATGCGGTACATTTTGGAATCAAGAGGATGAATTTTTCCCAGAATATCCTGCGTTTGATAATGTGCCGGAGTTAGTACGATATATTGGACAATTGGATTTGGGATCTGGGGAAACACCTGCTTCTGAAGAATCGCCACAATATCTTCTCTCAGATATTGTAGACTCTCTCCTAAACGGACGGCCATTACCCTATTATACGCCACCAGCAGCTTCTGATGATACGCCACCGCGCACCCGCGTCCTGTTCTTTACAGGACGGAAGCTTTCCCAGAATCTGGTTCGGGATTTTAATGCCCTGGCAGCACAGGCACCGGAAAAAGAATTCTGGCTTGCATACAATGATTTCCGCAATACAGACTCTGCCAAATATCTGGCACAGTTATCACCAGACTGTTCCAGCCTGCCATTGAAGCCGGATCCCGAGAAAGGTAACCGCTGGAAGCTGGCAAGTGTGCTCACCAGCCGGATGGGACTTTTCTCATTCTATCCATTGTCCCATATTTTGGCCTTGGGGAAAGAAGAATATAAGAAATGTATGGGAGAGACACGATTCGACGAAGTCGTGATCACTTCTACAGATAGTATAAAAACGGTTGCTACGCTTCTGGCAGCTGCGCCAAAAGCGTCCTATACTTTTGACACCTTTAACCCAGAGCGCTACAGTACCTCAAGACCTTACAGACACCAGATTGCATTTCTTTGCAGAATGTTAAAGGATACAGGAAGTCTGGAATTACCTGCAGAGCTTACCGGATTGAAGCTGACGCAAAGCTCTGGCAAAAATAAAGATAAGGGAATGCTCTAGAGCGTGTTTGAAAAAGGCTTTCTGCAAGATGTACGTCACAATTTGCAGGAATATTTTTTATAACCCATTTCTTACGAAAGGATTTACCTATGAAATTAACCACTATCATCCCGGTTCACAATGCTGAGAAATACATCACAGCTACTTTGGACAGTGTATTGCAGCAGGATCTGGAAAATCCAGAGGAGCTGGAGGTGATCTGTGTGGATGACGCATCCACCGACGCTTCTGTTGCCCTCATAAAAGATTACCAGCAAAAAGACTCCCGCATCCGCCTTTTCCTCAACGAAAAGACCCGGTTTGCAGGAGCCTGCCGAAATAAAGGAATCGAAGAAGCCCATGGTGATTACCTTCACTTTCTTGATGCAGATGACCTTGTAGAAAAAGGCGCCTACCAGAAATATCTGTCCATCGCTGAACAGGCTGATGCTGACATGATAAAGGGCTGCGCTGTCTGCTTTGACAATGAGACTGGCGAGCTTTCCGATACCCCGCTTTTTGCACTGTCTGATGTGCCCGCTGAGTGCTTCGACAAAGTTCTGAATTTCCACCAGGCTCCCGAAGTTTTCAGCCACATCAGTGTAGTTCCATGGAATGCCATTTACAAACGGGAATTCATTTTGGAAAAGGGACTTCGCTTCAACAATTTGATCTGTGTCAACGACCGTTCCTTCTACAGTGAAGCCGTATTCACTGCCGACAGGATCTGGCTCACCCACGAGCAGATTGTCCGTTACCGTGTGAATAACAGCGCATCCCTTGTAGGAAACCGTGCCAGAAACTTCCATTGTGAATTTGATTCCTGGCAGCTGATCATGAACCAATGTACCAAATACAATATTCAGGGCCGCGAGCTGGCCATCGTAATGGAGCGTGAGCTGATTGACATTTTTATCTGGTATCGCAAATACAAAAAAATCCCGGAGATTTCGGAAGAGATTACTTCGCAGACCCAGGCGTTTGCCCAGAAGCTTGACATTGCGCCTCTTGAAGCATTCCCGCCTTCTTTCAAGTGGTACTACGATTATCTCACTTTTCTTCCGGAATTTGAGACCCTTACAAAAAATTATAACAATATTACCCAATTCAAAAAACAAGCCAAACTAATCATGCCCCAGTGCGCCACCCTGGCCGACTTCCGCCACCGCATCCAGGAAGCCCCCGCCGAGACCTCCCCACACTCCAACCTGCCAGGTCTATTAAAAAAAATACTCTCTCATTTTAAACCTTGAATTGCTATTTAGTGTGTTGGTCGTTATTTCGGACGCGATTTCACAATGTATATTCACCGCCGCGCGTCGCAACGTTCCGGCAAGCTAATGACTAACTACGACTAAGACGCTCAGGAGAGCCTTCGCGCCTAAGTCTCCGTAAGTCATGGATCTCGCCTCCACTAAAACCGCTCCTGAAATGCGCGGCTTGCGAATATACATTGCAAAATCGCTGGTTACTGGAAAGGGAAGAAAGAAACAGTAACGACAACAACGGGGGTGGGGTGAAGTAGTTGGTATCCCGCAACTTTATTGGTTTTTCTAATCTATCGTTGTCAAGAAAGTATAAGAAAACCAATCACTCACCCAAGACACTAAATAGCAAAGCAGGCTGTCTTCTTTTTTGTAGGAAATGTTCTCACTGTCTGCGGTGATGGTTCCCGCTCCGTCCAGCATAAGGATGCTGATAAAGGCCTCCTCCGTAACAGTTCCCTCCATTATTTTCATCATCTTTCTCTTGTATAACTCTTTCTGTCACTACGTCTATTCAACACCTTAAACAAAAGCTCTCTCACTTGTTGCTTGTAGTTTGAAGTCATTCTGCCATTAAAACTAATCCCATAGTATCTATAATGTCTTGTCAATTTCAGATTAAGCATTCCCATTAGTTTCTTTAGCGGTTGGTTAGGCCTTACCAAACAGGCATTCCACCAACTAGACTACTCGCCCTTGTCTGGGCGCACAATTTCGAAATTGTATTATATAAAAAGTTGCGATATAATAAATTTGTAATCTCGGAGGAGGTGATTTTATGACCGATTCTCCAGATAAAATCCAGTGGCATCCTGCATTTTGTGCAGCTGCTGGACTAGAATTACAAGAAAATATAGACGCTTTGGAATTAACTCCGGAGTACAACTTAAGCAAAGAGCCCATTCGGATTGACCTGCTGATCGTTAAGGATCGCAAGAAATTAGGTAAAATTAAGAATGAAATTGGGCACATTATGAGAACCTACAATGTGATAGAGTATAAAAGCCCAGAAGATGGACTCACCATCGATGACTTTTATAAAACAATTGGTTATGCATGTCTGTATAAAGGCTATGGAGAGAATGTGGATAAGATTCCAGTAAATGAACTGACGGTTTCTTTATTCCGGGAGGCATACCCCAGAGAAATGTTTCTCGCCCTGAAAAGACATGGCCATGAAATCGAGATGGTATATCCAGGGATTTATTACATAACCAACAATCTGCCTTTTCCAGTGCAGGTCATTGTAACAAAAGAACTGAAGAAAGAGACACATAGCAGCTTACGGATATTATCGAACAACGCAGAAAGAGAAGATGTTGAACGCTTTCTGGAAATGTCAGTGAGGATAAAAACTCCCTGGGGCAGAAATAATGTGGACTCCGTACTGCAGGCAAGTGCACGAGCTAACTTCGAATTATATGAGAATTTAAGGAGGGAATCTGCTGTGAGTAGTGTGTTTAGAGAACTGTTTAGAGATGAAGTGGAAGAAATGGAAGAAAGTGGCTTTCGGGCGGGACAGGCTCAGATTATTATTAAAATGTACAAAAATGGTTTCACCCCTGAGCAGATAGCTGCTGCAACTGATAAAACACTGGAGGATGTGAATAGTATTCTTTCCTCAAAAGATGAACAGTAACATTCATAAAAATAATATACCTTTAGAGAAAAGTCCCGGCGAAATTCATATTTCGCGCGGGACTTTAAAACAAATTTCGTATCTCACTAACCTTGATTATTCGCCCTGCTCACCGACTTCTTCCTGTGTTTCTTCGCCTCATAAAGCTGCTGGTCAGCCAAGGAGATCACCTGTTGGATGTCTGTAGAAATATTGGGGCGGAACTCGGCGATTCCCAGGGAAATCTCCACCAGGAACGGCTTGCCGGATTTTTCATTAAACAGCTTACATGCCATCTTCACACGCTCCCGGAACTTCTCCCCGAAGTCGGCTTCCTCGCATTCCAGCATGATAATATATTCATCACCGCCCACACGGCCCAGAATATCATTGCTGCGCAGACATCCCTTTAATATTTCGGCAACACTCCTAAGGGCAAAGTTCCCTGCCGGATGCCCCCAGGTGTCGTTAATCTCTTTTAAGTGATCCAGATCACCGTAGATCATATATGCCCGCTGGCCATTCCCAGCCTGGCAAACCCGCTTGGTGTGCTCCATAAACCCGCGCAGATTCAGAAGTCCGGTCAGCTCATCATACTCGGAAATAATACCAAGAACGCGGTTTTTCTCCTTAATCTCTTCCATATCTCTGGACATCTCCAGCCGTCTGGCCGCCTCAGCCTTGCTTATCTCCAGATAATGCAGGGACAGACCAATCTGCAGGCTGATCACATAGAAGAACGGGAAATCCTCCTGGTCAATGTCACAGGCCAGAAGTCCATACTGCTTCTCCCCGGAAAAAAGAAGAAAAACCATAAACTGGTGGCGCTCTTCGTCCTCCATCAGATCACAGATTCCGTTTTCCTTCATAACCAGAGGTCTTTCATAAGCCGCCTTGGTAATGATCCTGCCATTCTCATAGCTGGCAGCAAGATGAAGGTTATAAGGGCAGGTCCACTTCCGTTTTCCATCGTAAACAATCGGTTCATCCAGAAGAAAAAGATGAGTACATCTTGTATGAAGCTCCCGCATTTTCTCCATAATTTCCTTCAGAAAAGCCTGCTCGTCATCCATGCAGTCGTTTAAATCCCGGGCAAGAACCGGAATAAACCAGGATTTCCTCTGAAAACTGATCAGCTCCAGCTTCATTCCGGTAATGGTCTTATTCAGCCTGTGCACCTGGGCACCAAGCCCCATGGGTGTCTCTTTCTTCGAAACATCCTCTGACACACAGCCGCAGGACTCTCTTTTTACAAAAGAAACCGGCACGCGTCTGGATACAGCTTCTTTTCCGGGATCTTTTCCATCCAGGCGGTTTACCAGATCGTAAACTGCCATTTTACCCATAAGCTCTCCGTCCTGCTGAATTGTAGTAAGGGGCGGTTCCATCCCGGATGCACGCTCACAGTCATCAAATCCGGTAATCATAATATCCTTGCCAACCACAAGCCCACGCTTCTCGCAGACACGATAGCCGGCAAAAGCCATCTCATCATTGGCAAATACAATGGCCTGGGCATCCGGGTTGCTATCCAGAAGGCGTTCCACCTGTTTGTCCACAAACTCGGAATAGTCCCCCTGGGCAATCATTCCATGGGTTACAGGAAGCCCGTATTTCTTCATAGTTTCCAGATAAGCTTCCTTACGCTCAATGGCATCTGTGTTATGCTCCGGTCCTGCCACGAACAGGATTCTGGACAGATGATGCTCTTCCACCAGATGAGAAATGACCATCGCAATACCACCTTTGTTGTCACAGATCAGGGAGTGACAATTGGGCACATCCACGACTTCTGTAAGAAAAACCGTGGTGATCCCATTATATTTCCGGGCAAATTCGTTGGGATCATCCTCCCGCAGCTGGATTCCCAGTGTTCCATAATTAATGATCAGACCATCCAGTCCGCCGATCAGGCTGTAGTCATGTATGGTATTAAATTGATAGTCATAGGAATTTTTCTGTTTGCTGCCCAGGACATCTTCAAAAAAGTCCTTAGTCCGGGTTCCCAGAAAAAAACAGACATTTACATCCAGCTCTGCCGCCGCCTCAGAAATCCCCTTGATATGCTCTTTTGGAAAATAGGTATGCACTCCTCCGATGAGGACTCCAAGATTATACCTCTTTTTTTCTTCCATCTTCACACCTCTTGCTGCAAAAATTTGATATTTTTTCTTTCTCCTTCATATCGCACTTCATCTGTTTTTCACGTTCTTTTTATCCAAAATCAGCTTTTGGCTTTCGTCTATTATAACAATGTTTCCTATAGCATGTAAAGTCGCTTTTGTGAACTTTCGCTAAATATGTGAATATTTGATCCCTTCATTGCAGTGCAGATTTTTTTCTGGTATACTTTAGACATCAAGCGTACATCTGTAAATTAAAGCAGTAAAGAATTGGACTTTATCGGTTATAGAGGGAACCGTTTTCATCGTCCCAGAGCATGTTTGAAAAAGGCTTTCTGCAAGATGTGCGTCACAATTTGTGGGAGATTTTGTCCGGATGAGGGCACCATAGCGGGCTACGGCAACCGAATTCGGGCAAAATATACCGCAAAGTGGGGCGTGCCTGAAACACACTCTGGCGCTTGATAGGAAGGATAAAAAAATGGCAATTAACCACATGAAATTACTTGAACTTAAGAACCTGTGGAACGCTTTTACAAGGCGTCACCCGAAATTCCCACAATTTATTTCCGCCGTACAGCAGGCCGGCATTTCCGAAGGAACCGTGATCGAGGTTCAGATCACCACACCAGATGGCAGAACTTTCACTTCCAACCTGAAGGTACAGCAGGAAGACATCGAAGCTGTGAAAAGTCTACAGAATTACCAGTAAATATTTAGCTAAATTTCATCTGGATTTTACAATATTTTTGCACAAAAAAATTGTATTTTTATTGAAAATATTGTATAATATGGCTTAAAGCATTCCTGTTTGCAGATACAGTTCCGCGAACAGCAGCCTTAAAGAAATGAAAGTGAGGGTTCACCATGAAACAGAACAGTATGTTAGCAATGATTCTGGCAGGCGGCCGTGGCAGCCGTCTTCACGATCTTACCAACAAAGTGGCTAAACCGGCAGTTTCCTACGGCGGTAAATACCGTATCATTGATTTCCCCCTCAGTAACTGTGCCAACAGTGGCATCGATGTAGTAGGCGTACTGACACAATATGAGTCAGTTGAGCTGAACAGTTATGTTGCAGCTGGCGGACGCTGGGGACTGGATTCCAAGGACAGCGGTGTATATGTACTTCCGCCTCGTGAGAAAGCAGACACCGGACTCGACGTATATCGCGGAACAGCCGACGCGATTTCCCAGAACATTGATTTTATAGATCAGTATGATCCGGAATACCTTCTGGTACTTTCCGGTGACCACATTTATAAAATGAATTATGACAAGATGCTTGCCTTCCATAAAGAGAGACAGGCAGATGCTACTATCGCCGTTATCGAGGTTCCCCTTAAGGAAGCCAGCCGTTTCGGTATTATGAACACTGACGGCGAGACAGACCGTATCACCGAGTTTGTTGAGAAGCCGCCGGTACCTGAGAGCAATCTTGCCTCTATGGGTATCTATATTTTTAACTGGAAGCTTCTTCGTAAGCTGCTTCTTGCAGATATGAAGAACCCGGATTCCAACCATGACTTTGGCAAGGACATCATCCCTACTCTTCTTGGCGATGAGAAACGTCTTTTCGCTTACCGCTTCAAGGGCTACTGGAAGGATGTTGGAACCATAGATTCTCTCTGGGAGGCAAATATGGATCTTCTCAGCCCGGATAATGAGCTGGATTTAAGCGACCTTACCTGGAAAATTTACACCGAAGATGTAACCGCACTTCCGCAGTATATTGGCACAGAGGCCAGGATCCAGAATGCTTACATAACCCAGGGCTGTGTAATTGAAGGCGAGGTTACCAATTCCGTAATCTTTACCGGAGCTAAGGTGAGACCAGGTGCAAAGGTAATTGACAGCGTACTTATGCCAGGTGCTATTGTGGAAGATGGTGCTGCCGTAATACGTGCCCTTGTTGCCAATGGCGTAAACATCGGCAAGGGTGCTCTTGTAGGAAGTGCTGACAGTGAGCACATCGAGCTGATCGCGAAACGAGTAAAGGGGGCCGAATAATATGTATAAAGCATTTGGAATTGTAAACTCATCATCCAGAAACATCCGTGTAGAGGGACTTGAGGACTACCGTCCAATCGGAGCTTTCTCATTCCTGGGCAGATACCGTATGGTCGACTTCCCGATTTCCAACCTAAGCAACAGCGGCATTGACCGCATCCAGATCTACGTGAAAGAGAAACCACGGACTCTGGTTTCCCATATCAGCACCGGACGTCATTATAACATTAACTCAAAGAGCGGACGGCTGCAGATTCTTTTCACTGACAGCGACCAGAGAAACAATATCTATAACACCGATATTGCTTCCTATTACGAAAATATGGAATGCATCGAAGAAATGCATCATCCGTATGTGGTAATCACACCAGATTACATGGTTTATACTGCTGATTTTTCCAAGCTGATCGAACAGCATATCCAGTCTGAGGCTGACATTACCCTGCTTTATCACGCAGTAGACAATGCGAAGGATGCTTATCTGAACTGTAATATCCTGAATCTGAATAAGCAAAAGGGTGTGCTCTCCATTGAGCCAAACCACGGAAATGCCAAAAACCGCAATATTTTCATGGACACCTACATTATGAAGAAGGATCTGTTTATCGAGCTGATCCGCAAGGCAAAGGCAATTTCTTCAGCCTTTACTCTTGCAGACATTATCAATGAGCTGCATGATGAGCTGGATGTAAGAGGAGTTTCCCACCGCGGCTTCTTCGCTTCCATCACAGATTTCCAGAGCTATTACAATGCCAATATGGATCTGATCGATATCAAGGCTGCACAGACACTTTTCGATCCGGAATGGCCAATTTATACCCGTACCAATGATTCCTGTCCGACTCACTATTATAAGACCGCCCAGATTCGCAACTCTGTCGTTTCCAACGGCTGTCAGGTGGAGGGAACCATTGAGAATTCCATTCTCGGTCGTGGCTGCATTATTCACAAGGATGCCGTGATCAAAAACAGTGTGATTCTTTCCGGTGCTGAAATCGGTGAGGGCGTACATGTAGAGAATCAGGTAGTAGACAAGATGGTCAAAATCCTTCATGTGAAGGAGGTTGTCTCAGATCCGGCACTTCCTGGATACATTAAGAGAAGAGATATTCTGTAAATATTGCATTCCTGAACCTGTTTGGAAAATCAAACGCACTTAGGAAATAACAAAAGTCCCGAGCGGTTTTGCCCGCCGGGACTTTCTTTTTATATTCTTACCTGCTCCAGCATTTCCTCTACCCTGCCCGGTATACTGGTACCGGCAGTAACAAGCTTCAGCTGCACTCCAGGCAGCTCCGGGAATCTCAGAGCCTCTACTCTTCCGCACATTTCCTTCTGGATTTCGGAAAGCTCCTCTTCCGTAGCCTTAAAAAATACTGTCACAAAATCATCGCCGGAATATCTGAGCACATCGCCTTTGCCAGCCGCAGCATCCCGAAGCACACCAGCCACCTGGCGAAGCACATCATCTCCAGCCTGATGTCCGAAATTCTCGTTAATTCTTTTAAAGTTCTTAATATCTGCAAACATAAGAGCTGCTGCATTGTCCATCTTGCTCAGCTTCTCCACATAATAGCGTTTATTATAAACTCCGGTTACCGGGTCTATATAAACCTTCTCCTTATGAATCCTTACAGATGACAAGATCTCATCTTTGGAATACCCATCAGGCATAAAATCACCATCTATCCTGGAAGCCATCTCCAGACAGCAGGGTTTCCCGTCAATCTCTACATACATGGATACCACCTGATATGGATCATCCCCTGCAACCTCAAGCTTTGTCATGCGCTTCTTGGTCTGCATGCTGAGTCTGGAAATACAGTTGCTGCATTTTTCCAGACAATTCCATATGTCTGAGCAGGCAGTTTCACTCTCCCACATTTTTCCGTCTTTTTCTATATGAATAACCTTATTCGTTATAGGATCTACATATCGAACCAGATCATAGGAGATCTGCAGGTACTGAAGCAAAAGCCATGCTTCCGTTCCATCTGTAGAGAAGCCGCATTTCTTAAATCGGTCATAAAAACTGGAAAATTCTGCGCTGCGGTCTTTTTCCAGGACTTTCAAACCTTCCTCCCGGACGTTTTCCATAACCATATAGTCATCCGTAATATCTGTCAGCTTTCCAACAACGCCTGTATAGCCTTTTTCAGCACCATCAGTCCAGATTACCCTGCATTTGCACCGGTAGTGGCAGGGATTTTTTCCATCTGTGAGAAAAAGATTGCTTGTCACGTCCGGCGTTTCCCGGGTGGCCTGGGTAATCTTCCGGATAAGCCGTTTCAGGGATTGCTCCTCCACAAGGTCTTTCAGCACACCGCTCTGCAACGGGGAAAATGAAGGTTCTGTAATCCCGCTTCGTTTACAGCCAGCCTGGTTAAAAGTGAGTAGCGGCGGTGAAATGGTATAAGTAAAAACAATATTTCTGCTGCCCTCTGCCAGAAAATTATAGCGCATTCTCTCAAATTCCAGCTGCTGCACAATTTTCTCTGAGGAATCCATCTCAAAATCGTGAAATCTGCTGGCAATATCAGAAAGATCTGTCTGTTCATACCTTTCCTTAGATTTATAGCCCATTTTTTTCTTTAGGGAAGAAGAAATATCCAGAAGGCACTCCAACATCAACGGATTAAATGCACCACACTGTCCTGCCAGTATCATCTCGATGGCCTTTTCATGGGAATAAGCATCTTTATAGCATCTCTCACTGGTCAATGCGTCATATACGTCAGCTAACGCCACAACCTGTGCTGAAACAGGGATTTCTTCCCCTTTTAATCCATCCGGGTATCCGCCCCCATCGTAGCGCTCATGATGCCAGCGGCAGATCTCGTATGCAGTCTTGACAAGAGGCTCCTCCTTCTGGTCAAGTGGCAGTTCTGACAGCATATTGGCTCCTGCCATGGAATGTCCCTTTATTACTGCAAATTCTTCGGCTGTAAGTCTGCCTGGCTTATTCAGGATTTCATCCGGAATACTGATCTTGCCAATGTCATGAAGCGCAGAGGCTGTGGTAATCATCCGGATCTGCTCCTTGCTCAGGGCATATCTGTTATTTTCCTTCTGAACCAGCTGGCGAAGCAGCATTTCTGTAATTGTCTGAATGTGCAGCACATGAAGTCCGCTCTCCCCATTGCGGAACTCCACTATATGAGAGAGGATATTGATCATCAGCTTGCTGCTTTTTTCTCTCTCGTAAATCTGATTAGAAACAATACTGGTCATTCGGCGCTGCTTAGCTCCCAGAAGTATGGCATTGGCCGAACGGCGTAATACCATATTTGCATCAAAGGGCTTTTCGATAAAATCAGTAGCGCCCAGATCATACCCACGTTTTATGTAAATAGGTGAATTTTCTGACGAAATAATCACAACTGGAATAGAATCAATCCAGTGTTCTTTATTCATATAAGAAAGAACCTCGAAACCATCCATGTGGGGCATAACAATATCCAAAAGAAGCAGGGAAATCTCCTCGGCATGCCTCTGAAGGCAGTCAACTGCCTGCACACCGTCGTTCGCCTGTATGATATCATATTCCTCTTCCAGAATTGCAGCTAAAAGTTCGCGGTTCATTTCTGAATCATCCGCTATAAGAATCTTTTGTTTAGTTATAACTTCACTCATTTTATAATTTCCCTCGCTGGTGCAGGTACCCCCCCCCACGCCAGTTTCCGTTTTACTGTTAAGCTGACAGCTTTTATAATATGGGTGCTATCATGTCCTGATATTTCTGTCGTTTCATGTGAATTTTTCTTCGGTCTGAAATTCTTAAAATTTGTTTTGGAAATTTCAACAGAACTGTCAAGATTTAATTATCGCAGTGCAGGTATCAGAAAGCTATCGTTCGCGGACTGGTCAATAGCTGCCTAAGTTCTTTCCGATCCTAACTTTACCTATATGAGTTTAACAGTCCACCGCATGAATGTCAACCATCTATAACTTTTTTTGTCCAGAGGATTTACACAGCTTTGAAATACCGTTACAATAGTTGTATTTGAAATATACTGATCACTGTTACTAGGAGGTTTTTTATGGAGATTACAAGACCTGATTATTATAAAGAGTTTTCCTGTATTGCAGGTGCCTGTCCCGACACCTGCTGTGCCGGCTGGCAGATCGTCATTGATGACAAAAGCCTGAAAAAATATAAGCGTGTGAAGGGTACTTTCCGGAATCGCCTTCATAATGATATTGACTGGAAGGAGAAGGTTTTCCGTCAGTATGATAAGCGGTGTGCATTTTTAAATGAGGACAGCCTTTGCGACATCTACAGCGAGGTTGGAAAACGAATGCTTTGCGACACCTGTCGGAAATATCCCCGGCACATCGAAGAATTTGAAGGTCTGCGGGAATATTCCCTGTCTCTTTCCTGTCCGGAGGCAGCCAGGATTCTGCTTGGCAGAAGGGAAAAGGTAACCTTCCAGACAGCGGAGGTTCCCTCCCCGGAAGAAACTTATGATGATTTTGACTATATGCTTTTCACAGCCCTTGAAGATACCAGGGAATACTTTCTTGAGGTGCTGCAGAACCGGCAGATTCCCATGCGGCTTCGTATGTGGAAGATACTGGCTGCAGCCAGTGATTTCCAGCGCTGCGTAGACCGGAACCAGCTTTTCAAATGGGAAGAGATCCGGGAGCGCCATAAAGCCTCCGGATATGGCGAAGCCTTTACTTCCAGGGTGCAGAAGCATATGAATAAAAAGGCTGCGCCAGATGAACTTCTGAAGACCATGTGGAAGGCGGTTGTTCCCCAAATGGAGGTTCTCAGACCGGGCTGGCAGGAATTTCTGAAGAAAAATTTACAGGCGCTTTATAGCAGTGCAGAGTCTTCCGGTATCTCCCCCGCTTCTGTTTACTCTCAGAACCGGGCTGATTTCGAAAAGGCTTACCCGGACTGGAATATTCAGGAAGAGCAGCTGCTTGTGTATTGGATTTACACATATTTCTGCGGTGCTGTTTACGACGGCGAAATTTTCGCCAAGGTAAAAATGGCTGTGGTCTGTACCCTGCTGATTCATGAGCTGGATATGGGCGCTTACCTGAAAAATGGACGGGTGTTCTGTCTGGAAGACCAGATAGATATTTGTTACCGTTTCTCCAGAGAGCTGGAGCATTCAGATCTGAACCTGAATGCGTTTGAAGATTTACTTGCTGCTGATAAGCTGTTTGCTCTGGAAAACATGCTGAAAATCTGTTAAAACGAAATTTACGAAAATAAGACTGCACTTCATCATATGTGCTATAACTAAAATTTTCGTTTGCAACTACAAAGGAGGAATCTTGCCATGTCATTACCAGTTATCATCCGCCCGGCATCCCCAGAGGATGCAGAGGCGCTCCTTTCCATTTATGCACCTTATGTAAAGCACACTGCAATTACCTTCGAATATGAAGTTCCCTCTGCCGAAGAATTCCGGAAGCGGATTGCACACACACTACAGCATTATCCTTATCTTGTAGCTGAACGGGAAATAAACAGCTCCACACCAGGCATCAAGGATGAAGGGAACTGCAGTGCATGTACTGAAATTGCAGGCTACGCCTACGCAGGACCGCTCCACGCCCGGGCAGCCTATGCCTGGTCTGTGGAAACTTCCATCTATGTAAGAGAATCCGAAAGAAAATCTGGAATCGGCAAGGCGCTTTACGCTTCTCTGGAAAAAGCGCTTGCCGCCCAGAATATGACCAACCTGAATGCCTGCATCGCCAGTCCTGTAGTGGATGACGAATATCTAAACCATAACAGCATTCAGTTTCATCAGCATCTGGGGTATTCCCTGGTAGGAGAATTTCACAAATGCGCTTACAAGTTCGGGCGTTGGTACAATATGGTCTGGATGGAGAAGATCATCGCCGATCACCCCGACAGACAGCCCGATGTGATTCCCTTTGCACAGATTCCTCCAGAGATTTACTGCTGATTTTAAATGCTTAACAGATAAAAAAACACTTCAATGCTGTATGCGGACTGTTTTCTCCCTTAAATAACAGCTTATTAAAACACCCGGGAGCAAATACTCCCGGGCTTTTTACTGTCTTTCATATTCTGTTTATATCTTACTCTATCGCAGTCAAAATCTCTCCCACAGCTCCCACAATTCCTTCTTCCGGATGCATTGCGGTAAGCTGGGTGAGTTTGGCGGCATTGGAAATTTTCTTGTCCAGAATTTCCATGATGGCTGTTTTCTCCATGTATGGGATTTCAGCCTGGTTGAGAAGAGTGAATACCTGGGTTTTCACATCATTCTCACGAAGCTCCGGAGCTCCCAGAGTAATGATGATTTCAGCTGTTGCAGAGGTTTCCGGAACACTTACCGCCAGGCAGCCAAGTGCTTCATCGTACTTTTTAGAAGCTTCTACCCCTGTACCTTCCACTTCTACGGTAACCTCGGTGTCCTTCACACCCCAGAACTCTACAGTCCAGGTTCTCTTCTGCGGGATCAGTTCCAGCCTGCCCGCTGCCTTGTGGATGACGAAGTGGCCAATGCTCCACTTCAGATCCATGTCTGTGAGAACGCACTCGTCTTTCAGGTAAGCGTTGGACTCGTTGTCGTCTTCGTAAAGCTGGAAGCTGCCGTCTGCACCGCCGTATACACGGATGGTCATAGTTTCCGGATTTCTGGCCGCTTCCTGTCCAAAGATTTCCTCAGTCATCGGCACAATGGCACCTGCTTTCGCCAGAACCGGTATGGAATGAAGGTCACGGTACATATCCATCTCTCTGTCGCCTGAGTATACCAGACCTGTGAAGAAATCAATGTAAGTACCCTCTGGCAGCCATACATGAGTCCTGGCTCTTCCAACGCCCTGGACAGATTTCTCCGTAACAGGCGCTACAATAAATGCGGTTCCATACTCATATTCATTCTTCACTGTGTAAGCCACCTGCTCTGCCGGATATGTGTAGTACATTGGCAGAATCAAAGGCGTGTTCTCTTTATATGCTCTGTAGTTCATAGTATACAGATACGGAAGCATCTGGTGACGGAGTCTTAAGAACTCCTTCATAACCTCACCGATCTCCATAGGGAACTGCCACGGTTCTTTTCCCATAAACTCATTTTTGCTGCTGTGCAGACGGTTAATTGGAGAAAATACGCCAAGCTGTACCCAGCGAAGTGCCAGCTCATTGTCGCGATAGCCAAGCATATGCCCGCCGATATCGTGGCTCCACCAGCCATATCCAATATTGGAAGCTGTGCTGGTAAAATAAGGCTGGAAATTCAGTGACTCCCAGGTTACGATACTATCACCGGAGAAGCCTACTGGATATCTGTGTGAACCAGGTCCTGCATATCTGGAAAAAGTAAGAGGACGTTTTCCATCGCGGGCATTGTCCAGGTAATGATAGTGGTTCAGCATCCACAGTGGATCCAGACCAGGGACCTTAGTGATATTGCCCTGCTGCCAGTCGATCCACCAGAAATCAACGCCTTTGTTTTCCTCTGGATGAAGCACACATTTGAAATATGCTTCCAGGAATTTGCGGCTTGTGATGTCAAAATCGATGGGAGCTTCGTGTTCGGTATCTACATCTCCCAGCTCCTTCGCCATAGCCGGATATGCTTCCTCGAAGGCGCGGATTCCACCAGCCGGATGAAGGTTTACAGAGATTTTCATTCCATGGTCATGAAGCCAGTTCATAAAACGCTCCGGATCCGGATAGTACTTTTTGTTCCAGGTATATCCGGTCCAGCCGCTGCCATATTTTGGATCCACTTCCTCTACCAGATGCCAGTCCATGTCCAGAACACCAACAGAAAATGGGATCTTCTCTTTCTCAAAGCGGGTTACAAGTGCCTTGTAGCTGTCTTCTGTGTAAGCGTAATAACGGCTCCACCAGTTTCCAAGGGCATATCTTGGGAGCATAGGAGTTTTGCCGGTGAGACGGTAAAAATCATTCAAAGCTTCTTTGTAATCATTTCCATAAGCGAAAACATAAATGTCCACCCCATCTCCTGTGCGCACCTGAGTCCAGCCGTTTTCATCCAGAACCAGAGAATGGCTGTCATCAATCTGAGAACAGCCGCTTCTGGACATAATTCCCTCCTGAAGCTGGCATTCCCCATCTACCCCATCCAAGGTTCTTGCGGTTCCGCCAAGATTGTCGCCTTTTTCCCCATAATACCATACTGCACCAAAGGCGTTCTGACCGCCTACTGCGTTTAAGTTCAGACTGTTTTTGGTAAAAGGTCCGCCAGCGTAAGTAACATGCATTCTACTGGTAAAAAGCTCGAAGCCTTCCCCTTTCTTTTCCACACGGAAGTCTACCGGATCAAATTTACGGTTCCACACAACCTGGGTAGGACGGTCTTCGAATTTGCCGTCTTCCCTGTATTCCATTCGGATCAGACAGGGAGTCAGCAGGGTAAAGCGGTATTTATCACCCTGGATGGTGTTCTCCGGTCTGCCAACTGGTTCCATCGTCCACAGATTATTCTCAAACATATATGTATCCTCTCAAACTCTTAAGGTTTTTAGTTGTTTCTATATACGTTTTCTACTGCTTTTTCAACCAGTAAAAACTGCTGCTACACTTTTCTTTCTGCCCCTCTGATTTGCCATGGTCAACCTCCTGAATTACAGATTTTCTCCGTTTGTTTCGATAATATTTTTGTAGAAATATGCGGAATCCTTCCAGGTCCGCTTCTGTGTATTGTAGTCTGTGTAAACAAGTCCGAATCTCTGGGAATATCCGTATGCCCACTCGAAATTGTCCATTACGGACCATGCGAAATATCCTGCCAGATCCACACCGTCCTCAGCTGCACGCTTGTAAGCGCCAAGATAACGAGCCATAAAATCTACGCGGGCCTGGTCGTGAACCTTTCCGTCCACACCTACCCAGTCATGGGAAGCCATGCCATTTTCTGTGATCATAAACGGCTTCTTATAACGCTCCTGCATAAATTTTGGCGCCCAGTACAGAACCTCCGGAGTTACCGGCCAGCCAATTGCAGTCTGTGGGAATCCATCGTAACGTGCTACGCGGACTGCTTTTCCATCCTCACCGGCACGAACGGTTACGGCATTGTAAATGTTCTGTCCGTAAAAATCAAGTGGCTGTGAAATCAGCTTCATATCGGCATCTGTTACTTTCGGGAAAAACTGTCCGAATTCTTTCAGAATGTCCTCCGGATACTGTCCCAGATAAACCGGGTCACAGCAAAGAGCAACGTCCCAGCTGCAGGCTCCGATGGAGTTCTCCGGGAAACTGAAGTTTGCTTTTCTTGCGGCTTCAATGTCTTCCGGCTTGTCTGTCTCCGGAACATAAAGAGCTCCACATGGTGCCATACTAATCTTTACAGGCTGTTTGCTGAACTCACGAAGCGCTTCTACTGCACAGCCATGAGCTTTCAGTACGTTGTGCCAGATACGAAAATAATCGGATGGACCAACCTTCAGGCCTGGTGCATGCTCACCAGTCTGATATCCAAGACCAACTACGCACTGCGGCTCATTGATGGTGAAGAAATTCTTTACCCGGTCTGAGAAATGCTCTGCCACTACTTTTGCATACTCGTAAAACCAGGATGGAGAATTTGGATTCATCCAGCCGCCCTGTAAATGAAGGGCGTATGGAAGATCCCAGTGATATAAGGTAACAAATGGCTCAATTCCGTTGTCCAGAAGTTCATTGATCAGGTTGTCGTAGTATTCCAGACCTTTTTCATTGACTGCGCCTGTGCCTTCCGGCATGATGCGCGCCCAGGAAAGAGAAAAGCGGTATGCTTTCATGCCCATTTCTTTCATGATCTGAACGTCTTCTTTGTAGCGGTGATACTGGTCGCAGGCTGCATCGCCTGTCTGGTTCTCATAAATGTGTCCGCCGTCTTTGCAGAAAATATCCCAGATGTTCAGGCCTTTTCCGTCTTCATAAGCAGCGCCTTCTACCTGGTAGGAAGCGGTTGCACCGCCCCAGATAAAATCTTTCTTAAATCCCATGGTGTAATTCCTTTCTCTATTTAGGTAATTGCGAAACTCAAATTTGAAATATGAGAGCAGTTATCCACAATAAATGGAGATGATAAATGCAGAAACGTTAAATGACGAAATATTTTAGGCACACTTAAATAAGCCATAGGGCTTATTAAGTTGGTAAGTCCTATGCTATGAGAGGCTTTAAGCTTCGAATATATTCGTGGTGATTGATCTTATCTGCGAGAACAACAGTAATAAGTTGGGTGATACCGGCAAGAATCAGATCAGCATGCAGAGTCTTCTCATTTTGGGTTCGGCGTCCTGCAAGACAGAGATTGTCTTTGATGTGGTTGATATCCCTTTCGACAACAGTTCTGATTTTATAGGTATCATCCCATTCTTCGGTGCCGCGGATCGCTCCGGGATAAGCACGAAGATTCTTTTCTGGGTAGATGTAGACCATCCGCCCACATTTAGAAGAGGTACAAGGGTTGTCACAGAAACAATGACGATGGGCTTTTTGAGTTGATTTATCATAAATCCATTTCATTTTTGGACAGACAAATTTATATCTTGTTACTCCACTGCGAAGTTTGGAAGTGCCTTCGTATTTCATTTGTAAAGAAGGATCATGGGGACAACACGGAATACCATCTTCATTGATGG